>Ga0208257_1000097_pt1 | contig 30567 bp, 10 predicted proteins | sample CryBogCBH10Sep07_FD_184610 | JGI IMG/M metagenome (GOLD analysis project Ga0208257, IMG submission 184610) | Freshwater microbial communities from Crystal Bog, Wisconsin, USA - CBH10Sep07 (SPAdes) | ecosystem: Environmental > Aquatic > Freshwater > Lake | place: Crystal Bog, Wisconsin, USA... | reverse complement strand
GGTAACCTGACATCTTTGAATCACTCACCATAAACCTATTGGAATTCCAGTTATAAACATTCGTAGGAAATGAACCACCTGATGTCTCAATACCCCATTTAGGCAAACTGGAGTTACTAATATCATTTACAAAACCTTCAATCGTATTGTAGACAAACATCGAGGTGTGCTGCCACTCAGGATATGTTAATCCTGATAAATCAACGATAGGATTTACAGCATTTGCGAGTTTCTTCAAGACAATCTTGGTTGTCGGATAAAAGACTTGCCAGGCGTTTTGAACCATAATAGGTGCATCATAGTCATCATTGCGATTTCCCCAGATATAAGGTGATGTATTTAAGAGAGCCCACTTCGCTCCAAGAGCTCCAGGAACAAATCCTAGAGGAGCTGATTGAAATGTAAAGAGCGATTGTTGGACTTGAGCGGAATAATTTGGAGAAGAGCCAGTAATCTGAGATACCTTATAGAACGACGTGGGTGTAGATGATGATAAAAAGAGAATCTGATCTACACTTGAAGGTATATGCGTCACTAGAAAGTTTGTGTATGTTGATGGCCCTGTTGTAAGAGTGAATTTGTTTTTTGTTGATGACGATTGATCAACAACGTAATAATAATTTGATGAGTTTCCTGTGGCAGTGAAGGGAAGAGAATAGACATTTCGTCCATCAGGAGGCTGAATCGACTTCACTGTAACAAATCCAGAGGGATAGGAGTCTATATAGAAAAGAGCTCCAGGCATAGAAGTTCTATACGTAACAGCTAGACCTGCAGTCGAACTTCCTGAAATCACAAATCCGTTTTTATCTGTAATAGAAAATGAGTTAACAGAAAATCCTAAATCTGGAATCTGATAGGTCGTCGATAAATTCAAATCCGTCAAAGTGCCCTGAGCCACATTATAAACCTTTATACGAATCTGGAAAGAAGATCCTGATACAAGAAATCCGAGAAAGGCATAGGACGTTGTGTTACCTGCAGCAGCAACAAGTGTCGTGTTTTCATATGCTGGAAAGATATCATCTACTTCCAAAGAGAATTGATAAGAAAATGCCCTATTTCCTGTATTATAAGAATATGAATAGAACTTGAAATCTGTGCTTTGTGCCATCATGACTCCAGAAACATCCGCAAAAATCTGTGTAGGTGTATAGCCAAAATCCTGCCAAGGAACAAATCCTGATACATCCTTTGCTAAGTCCTTTTTATCTTGATAGTGAAGAATCTGTGTTCCTATCGGTATAGACTGCTCATACTTTGAAAGAGTATACGAAATACCTGTCGGTGGTCCAACAGGTGAATTGGTCACATTCGGTGGTTTAGGAAGAACAAGACCCTTTCCTGTAGGAGCCGAATTTCCATCAAAATAGACGAGTGATGCACTCGCATCGCAGACATATGGATAGGGAGTTGGTGATCCCACGAGAGCTCTCGTAAAGACAACATTAGACTTCGAATCAAAGGGTATGACAGAATAGTAGTCATTGGCATTATTTGTAAAGACACCTGAATTCTGCGAAAAGCCTGTTAAGGGAACTTGTGTAAAAGTAGTATCTCTATGGAATTCATAATACGTTCCTAAGAGCGAATCAAATCCAAAATTTGTTGAAGATTGTGTTGAATAAGAGACTTTTTTATAAAAATTCAGTCTTGCTACAGCTTGATTAATCGTTAGTTGTTTAACAGGAATTGTATTGACTAAATCTGTCAAGAATATACCAAGAAAACTGATATTACTGTTCAAGTCATTTCGAACAAATGCAGAACGAAACATAACTCTCTCGACCTCCCAGATTCCATCGTCAGGGGCAAACGAAAACCCACATGGGCCATATCCAAGTTGAATCTGGTTATTGCTAAGATCATACTGGTAGTTTGCGATCGGTGATGAAGCGGTTGTTGTTAAACTGTAAGGATCTATGTTTTGAGTTAAATCAGTCACATAATTATATGTATTTGAAAGCCCATATGGATCAGGAATATAATTGGTGTCATACCACTGAACAATCTTATATTCGCGACTAGAAACTGCTGTTGGAGTATAGCTGTTCTGGTTTGCGGGTGTTAATAGAAAATTCTGAGCACCTGTGTAGAAATAGGCCTGATTTGATGTGCTGTAGGGACTTCCTGCCTGAAAGAAATATCCAGAAATAGGATCCACACGAACGAAGGCAGGAGGATATACGTTCTGAGTGGTATTGTTCGGTAAAAATCCTACATAATCTGTTAGATCCGTGGATACACCGTTTGCATCATATCCAATCGGAACATTACTAATTACAATTCCTGTATTGACTTCATTACCTGTTGGATCGGTTGGCCATAAATCACTTGTAATTGGGAGGCGAATATAGTCTGGATCAGCGAGCGTGGCATAGTTGAAATTATTGAGATTTGAAAGAGGATCTGCAAGAGGATCAAAACCTGATAATGAATTTGTTAATGTTGAAAACGAGGCCCCATTTGGATACCAAGGCACAAGCTGGGCCTGTAAAGAACGAAAGCTTACATTACTCGAACGTAGAACTGCATAATATGTCTCGCCTGCATACGCATTAAATGTTAGATCACCACGTGCTGCATTTGATGCAATTGAAATAGAATTCTTGTAGAAGAGAGGTGTCTCATTTCTCGCATTACCTGACAAATCAGCCATGAATCCAGCCCTATCCTGATACAAAAAGAGCTTCATATCAGCAACAAAATTCGTATTATTATAAGGAATTGCCGATAATGTAAGAGTATGCTTATATGCAGGGGCCGTTTTAGGATACTCAGGCAGAGGTAAATGAAAGATAAAATTATACTGATTATTTCTCACGTCAAATGCGACATTGTTTGTGTTCCACAAAGAACGTGAGGTAGCTAAATTAATACCAAAATTTGATGTATAAGGACTCATATTATCAAATCCATAGACAGTATTGATATTTCCTATAGGAACATTATCCATTTTTGCGTTTGAGCTGTTATAGATATAACAATAACTATTATCAAAGAATGTGGGGATTTGATTGCTAAAATGTCCAACGTTGTATGCAGGGTATCTGTAGACAGTTGGCCTTGGTAGAGTCTCGACCTGTAAAGTCTGTCTATACAAACTCCTAAAACGGAAGACAGTATAATGAGCAGCATCAATAGGACACAATACATCTCCTGCTTTCCTTCTTAAATCTATTGAAATATCTCCTAGTGAGTTAATAAAGGGCTTAGTGAAATCAATATTTGACGTTGTGGTATTAAACGGATAATTGCTTCCTCCCAGAAACGGTGCAGAATTTGACGCACCCAGATTTGTGTTGTATCCCAGTAAACCGATTTGAGGATCCAGAGGAAGATTACACATACCAGGCCAGTAATTCGTCGGATCCTTTCTCACATTTTCAATAATATTTGTTGTAATCGCATCATTGTTATTTTTAATGACACTCAGGTCATAGTTTGAACTAATACCAATCGCATTCTGGGCATTTTGAATGTTAAGAAAGTTATTCGGCTTTGTAAAATAAACTGCACCATATGTATTGAAATTAATACCAAATGAAATAGCAAGCTGTGTCTCAATATACTCATACATGCTGTTAATCACTGAAAGAAGTTGACTGTTTATTGTCTGTAAAAGACTATACTGATTAGAAGTGATTCCATATGCTGATAGTTGCTGATTAAAAAAGATAGTATACTGCGTAGTCAGGAGATTTACAAGAGAGGTATTAAGAGAGGGTGCCTGAATGTTAATACGATTGTTAAATGTGTCATACTGGGCCACATACTTATTAATAAGTGATTGCCTGAATGTATGAGCAGAACGATATTTATCTAGCGTGTCCAAGTTCAAATCAATAATAGCCTGAACCATACTATCATTCACACCCTGGAATGTATAAATAATACGCGATGAAACTGTTTCATTTGGAAGAACAGAAGCAGCAATTTCAGGTGTTATTGTTAGAAGATTCAGCCCATAGTCTGGATCAAGCACATACTCTCTCAGCAAGGGATAGTAATAGGCAACCTTTGTCTGTTTTAAGTTCGGCGTAAATCCAAGGGTCGAGCTTTGCCAGTATCTCGTTGTGATATAAACACGGGTAGGCGATGTGACATATTGACGGTTAAGACTATCATAGAAATAATCACCAGGATAGTTGAAATTAATACTAAAATCGCCTGTTGACACGAAGAGAGGCACAAACTGATTAAATCCACCAGGATAGTCATAGAAGATAGGAGGTGTATTGAGCTGCGTATTGATTTCCGTTAGAAGCGTATTGATATTGTAGGTGCCTTGACGAATAGAATTTGTGATGTTTAGAGTGCCAAGATTAGTACCTACATAATCAAAATTCACACGGCCGAATTCATTAATCTTAATGCTAAGATTATACTTGTCTGGACGGAAATAATAAAATGACGAAAGAAGTTTCATTTGGACAATTTGTAGACTTGTGATGTTATTATAGACACGTGGAAGCCTGAGTGTAAGCTGAACAGGATCGGGATAGACAGAACGGTCTCTGTCCCTGCTATTCAACATAATGATGCTTGTAATTTGTTTCATTTCAGGAGCCTTGTCATTTTTCCAGATATCTGTTCCCTTCGCCTCATTTGTGTCAAAGGGCAAAGTGATATTGAAGGCCTCAGAGTAAGCAGAGTAGTTAATGTCGCCTTTTGCAGAGGCATTTCGGAGTTCAATTTGTGACTTGTTGGTGGGCAGATCTTGTCCAGCGGTCTCGCTCAGTTGTAGATTGGACGCGAGCTGGGCAAAGTTGCCCTGTGTATCCGTAGCTGTCGAAGAGCCGGAATCGGATTCTGAATCTGAACTTGTAAAGTCCTCGGAATCACTTTCCTCGCTGTCAGACTGATAGGGAATAAATTGATTCGCAGGTTTCGAATTTGTGCTAACAAACGTTCGAAGAATGGTTTGTTTTTTAGGAAGCATTCTCAAGCCTCACCTCTACCCTGATGAAGTTGAAAAGTATGGATGGTTTAGACTGTAGAAAGGAGTATTTTTATGAAAGGCCCCATTTCTGTTTAAGATATCCTTCTACAGTAGCCACTTGTGCGGGTGTTAAAACAGAGTTATAGATAAGAATCTCTGCAACTTGACAGTCTGAGGTTTCTCCACCAGCAACATTCCCTTGATTAATAACTGGATTTGTTAAAATATTTGATGCAGACGATGAACTAGAATAAAGCAGACTACCATTCCAATTAAATATGTAAGCTCCACCGCTTACACGTGTAACTGAAAACATATCCCAACTTGTATCAGAAGAAACTCCTACAAGATAACTAGGATTATCATTAATGTAAAAAACTTGTTTTTTACCATTCCAATATCCATACAGTTGATTAGATGTCGAATCTTGTATGATACGTCGATTTGTTCCACCTGTTTGACGCCCAACAAAGAACATAGAATATGAGCTTAGACTTACATTTGTAGCTGGAGCCCATGTAGCAGATGTTGATAATGTAACAACACGTAGACCATTCAGAATATTTGTATTTACAGTTCCTGTGCAATTTACAGTTCCTCCAGATTCATAGTTTGTCCATGTTGATAAGACAGTCCCATCTGGACTTGGAAGAGCAGATGCATCGGTTTGAATAATAAGGCCTGCAATTAGATTTGGATAAAAAGTATATGTAAGAATAGAAGGAAAAATTTTATTTCTTTGTATAATAGACCATGACGTATTTCCAAGGCTCATCACTTTAAGACTTTCCATAGTGCTTGTTAAACGAAGCTGAATAGATGACAGAGATTGACCATTAACACGATCAAGGCCATTTGTAGATACAAAAATATTATTTGTTGACGCTGCACCTTTGTAATCTTTAAAATAAAAAGTTGTCCCTTGGCATGTTCTTGCAGCAGGTAACATAATGACTTTACTTGCTGCACTTACATCAATATTCACTATAGGCAAAACAGGGACTATAGTTGTAATAGGCATGTGGCCTCTCTCTATGGATACAGGTTAAGAATTGAGTAAATATTTGAACTTGCAAGAAGATCTATTGAAGCAAAACTAGATGTGAGTTTCAATGTAGAATACATTGAACTTCCATCAAAAAACATAGAGGATGGTGTGCTTAAATAAAGTGCATTTGTGCTTGCTGAGCCATATTGATCTTTTACAGTCAAAAAAAGAGTGGTTCCAATGGTCGAAAATGTATTCGGAAGTTGGACTACTTTACTTTGTGTTCTTAGATCCACTAAGTCAAATGAGTTTGTCCCAGATGCATTGACAACCGTAGGAGTTCCTGTTATTTTTGTTTGGTAAGAAGGATTTGAGTAAAAACTCAAAGCTGTCCATAAAGTTGATGTATAACTCTGTAGTGTAACTGACTGACATGAACTTAATGTTAGTGAATTATATATAGAACCATCAATTGTATCAAGACCAGAAGTTCTTACTACCAGTGTATTACCTGTAGTTCCTGATGACTCTTTCACCGTAATAAGCTTTGTAAGGCAAGGAGAAACAGCTGGTAAATACACTAGTTTTTGTTGTGCAGAACCTGCGATTAGAAAATAAGAGTTATTATAATTTGATAAATAAACTGACGTCATTCTTTCTATAAGTTCAGGAAACTATACACGAGAGATCCCGCACGTAAATCTGTTGCAGACAACGTCGAAAAGAAAGCATTTGAACTTACACGCATGAAAGTCGACGGATCGGGTGTCGTATTAATTCCAAGAACATTATACGTTTTATGAAGAAAGAGAGTTGAATTCACAACTAGAGTGCTATTATAACTCTGAAACGAGTTACGAACAATTGAATCAGAATAGATATTGCCGTTATAGATAGCAAAGGATGAAAAGAAAAGATTAGGAGTGTAAATCTGCCCACCAACAGTGAGTGTTGATGTTTTCAGTGTTGACGTTAAAATATTTCCATAGACTGTCATCATGGAATTCGCGGGCGTAGCGAAATTTGCTTGTGTAGGATCTATGATAAGCTGTCGGTTTGAATAAACTTCATTTTGTATACATACTTGATTCTCAATAACAAGAGAACTCGTTGCTGCCTGAATAGAATCAAATGCATTTGATGTGATATTGTTTGTATTTTGAATTAGAAAAGTGCTTGTTCCTTTTTGCATCTGTAAATTATTTGCTTGTAGAAAATTCGCAACAACAAGACTACTTGTGATTCCTGTAACAGAGTTGTTCGATAATTGGTTCACATCGAGAACCTGAATTGAAGAATAAGCTAAACTTGACACATACAAAAGGCCACTTATATCAAGATTATACTGTGCTGGTCCTCTGAAAATAGGAGAAATCAACACATTAGAGTTTGTATTCAAATACAAAACATTATTAATCACAAGATTTGAAATTGTAGTATTCACTATCTGATGAACAGTGCTGAGAATAGGAGTTCCTGGTGCATCAATTCGAAACTGTGTCGTATTCAAAGAAGAATAAAAGTTTAATGTGCTTGTTCTGAGAGTCTGTAAAGAGAAAGAACTTGTATAAATATTTACAGAGGAAAGTGTAGACATTTGAAAGGTTGAAAAAATAGCATTATCTGTGACGAGTGTAGTTATGTTTGAAACATAGGTCGCATCGCCAAAAAGAGCACCGCGAATTGTGCTGGCTTTAATGGTGGCTGTAGAAAGAACAGATGTTGATACACCCTGAACAAAATATGTGCTACTACTGATCAAAAAGGTGTAAGGATTTTGGATTTGGACGGGTGTAGAGAGAAGACTAAATGTATTTCCAGCAACTACTTGTGTTGTTAAAGAACTAAGTGTAGAGATTTGGGGCGTCAGTAACGTTGAAGCATAAATATTTGATGTAATAATCTGATAATTTGGATTTGTAATATACGTGTAACCAGTGCTTAGTATACTTGATAAACTCAGGAGAGGTGTAGAAACAAGAGATGTGACTGTAAGAGTATTAAAATAAAAAGGATTGTTGTGAAGACCATAAAGTAGTGTATCCTTAGCTACAACAAGTTGATCGACAACTGTTGCGGCAGATACATACACATTTCCACTCAGGGTCGCTGGGCCCTTCACTTCAAGCGTAGAGGCTGTCAAATCAGCAGAAAAAAGCCCAGAACCTGTCGAGATAGAAGAGCCTATAAAGGTCGAGCCACCCACAAGGAAATCTTTACCAATTGATAGATACTGAAAAGTGGCATTTCCTACAATATTTATAGTATCGGAAACACTTATTGATGAAAGAGTGCTTATTGATGAAAGTGAAGTAAAATATCCAGTCACACTTACTGAAGAAGGAACTTGTAGATAGACTGTTGATACTGTTGATTGAAAAAGTAATGTTGAGACTTGTGCAAAGCTTTGAAGTTGAAAATTTGTAAATGCGTAAAGAGATGATGTTGTGATTGAGCCTGTTATGGTTGAATCATGAATTGATGTTGTTGAATATGCCGTAATAGAGGATGGAACTAAAAGACTACTTTGAAGAGTTGTGGTTGAAAAAAAGCTAGCAAATGAGACATTTGTTGTGCTCAAGAATAGACTTGAATTCTGGACAAAAAGATTTGTTGCAAAGAGAGTTCCTTGTGTTGAAAGCATTGAACCAACAAAGACTGTATTTTGCACTCGAAGATCATTCTGAGCTGTAATAGAGCCAAGTGTGCTAAAAAGCCCTCCAACTTGTGTGATCCCATTTGTGAACGCTGTTGCGGTGCTTGTTGTGACTTGAAGAGTTTGAACTTGAACAGTTGATTGAAGTTGTAGAGAGCTTACGTTTGTAACACCACCTACATAGAGAGTTCCACCTGAACTAAGCGATGACCAGAGATAGAGAGGTTGTTGAAATGTAGATACATAGGATGTAAGAAGACTTGAGAGGAATGTAGCTTCTTTTCTTACAATGATTCGGTCAAAGGAATCAACAGGTCCATAGGAAATACCAGTGTTTGCAACAACAATTGAACTTGCAACAGAAATTGCCAAAAAGGTAGCATTTCCAGTGAATGAAATGGGATTCACATTGCGAATATCTTGAACAATAAGCGTGCTCGTTACTTTTTGTATAGAACTCAATACAGTGAAGTAAGAAATGGAAGTTGAGACTGTTTGAACTGTTGCCGCTGCGGTTGCAGGTTTCTGCCCCGATGTGTGCTTGAAATGCCAAATCGTTGAATTCTGAAGACCTAAATTGACTAATCCGTAGGGCTGATCCAGATTATAGACACTCGTTCCATTCTCAAAGAGAGCACCACCGATAGTGCTTATAACGACGGGTGTTTGTCGAATCGTGGCTTGGCCTGTTGTATCGCGGATTGTCACGAAAAAATTAGGAGCTTGTAAAGAACTTAGATAGATTACAACAGGCGTTGATAAGTTCTTTAGAAGCACGAGTGTTGTGCTGGGTGTTATATAAATATTGGAGGTCATCCACTGCTGTTTAGAGACTAGGAAAACTATACACTTTGAATTCCGAGATAGAGAGAACCGATTGTAGCAGATCCTGTTAGCAAGGATCCAGTAATCTCAATATTTTGGTAAATAGATAGAGATGATTGAGCTACAAACGTAGGATCATAGGGGTAGGATCCAAAGTTTACTACTTTATCTGTGACTGTAAAGAGATCATTAAGAACAATTGTATTACTTGTAACATGCATTGTATTATTTGTTGTCTGTGAATGGATTGTGTTAATATCTGTATCTGCAAAGACTGAAAAACTACTTGTGTTAAGTATAGGATTTAGATTTGAACTATATGCAACTCCATATATTTCATTTGATAAAACAGGTAGAATCTGTGAAAATCCTGATAAAGAGTATCCAGTTACAACTGGTAGAGGAAATATAGAATAGTTAGAAAAAGTGATTCCATCAGACGAATACCATAAAGGGTAGTATGCATTAGCAGCTGTAGTTCCACCAGCATTATCATTATAAAATGATAAAATCCATTTATTGTTTAAATATAATCCCTCATAAGGAACAACTATACCAATCGCTGGATCACTTTTAACAGATAAACAATTATACCATGTAGAACCATCATAACTATAAAATAAATAAATACCATTTGCATAGGATTGTGATTGACCAGAACGTAAATCACCACCTGTTATAAACTGTCCTAATTTACTTGAATATGAAAGAGTTAATATACTCCAATAATTAACTCCCTGTGTAGGTGGATACCAATTTGCCATATTAGGATAAAAATAGATATATGTCCAATTTATTCCATCTGTGCTTCGTATAAAAGGTCTTCCGTTTACTGCTAAAGTATCATAGCGGCCAGTGTTATCTGATCCATCTAAGTGAGCTGCGTTATATTGATTATAATTACCAAGACTTTTATAAGGCGAAGTAAATCCATTGACTAAAAAAACACCACCTCCATAAACAGATGTCCCGTTATAAATAATACCATCTGTTCCTATTTGACCTTGAACAGGAGACCATGAAACTAAATTATAAGAATAATAAAGAGCTGTAGTGTTTGCAGCAACATAGATACCACCTGCTGTTCCAACACCATACATAAAATTATATACACCTTGGGAACTCAATGTTGGAATATTACTCCAATTTATACCATCAAGACTTGTGCACAATGTGCTATAGTTATTTGTATTATCATATGATGTTAAAAACCATTTGTTATTTGTAAATGATAGAGATGTCGCAGTCTGACCACCACTTGGATCACCCCAATAAAAAGGAATATTAGTAATTTTGTTCCATTGCTTTCCATCACTGCTATAGTAAGCTGCAGGATTAGAATTAGCAATTGCAACCCACATATTAGAACCATTTGATCTTATAAATCTATTCTTAAATCCTTTCGTTATAGGAGGAGATGTTTGATATGTAACTCCACTATCAATACTATAAATAGGTAGATTTAAACTATTAGTATCTGCTACAACAATATGATCAATAGCATAAGTGCCTCCAACTGTAAAAGAAGAAAAATACGAATTTGAAGTAGGAATTAACTTACGAAGACCATTATTTCCTCCTAAAAGCCATTCAGATCCATTCCATTTTACACAATTACCATTCGTATCAAAAGGAAGTATACTACCACCTGTGTAAGAAGAATAACTTGTAAAGGTAACCTGCAGTGGATTTGTTTGAATAGTTCCAATTTGGATATTTGAATTTAAATTATTTGTTCTTCCAAGAGCAACAAGATACTTTCCATCTGTATCTATACCATTTCCACTATAATAAAAACCACCTGACGTAATTGTGCTCCAGTTAAATCCTCCATCATAACTATATTGTATTGAATTTAAACCAGTATCATTACCTACCGCAAAAAGAAAAGGAATACCTTGATAGTGTTCAAGTCCCTTTATATAAGGAATTCTTGGACCAAATGAAAGGCCATTTCCACCTGTTAAAAATCCTCCTGATGTAATTGAAGACCAATTTACTCCATCTTGGCTCCACTGTATAGAACTAACAGCAGTTGGACCTATTCCTGTTGCAATCCACTTACTTCCTGTCCATAAAATATCTGAAGCTTGATATACAGAACCTGTAGTAAAACCTCCTGTGGCCGCTGCAGTCCAGTTCAAGCCATCCTGACTTTTTAGAAGAGTTCCTGCCTGGTTCGATGATGACCCACTTGCTATCCAATAATATCCATTCCATGCTACTTTACCCCCACCTGTTAAAAAGGATCCTGAACCTCCTTGTGTTACTACGCTATTCCAATTTGATCCATCTGTGCTTGTCATAATTGGACTTCCTGGAGCAACCCAATAGGAGCCATTGTAAGCTGCACCTTTTGCTATATTCCATGTCTGTTGATCATTTCCGTTTGACCAGGTATTTCCATGATCGAGGCTATATGTAAAATTAGAGTTTTGAAATTGATCTGTCGCAGAGGCTGTAACCCAAATTGATTTTTCATTTGGATTTATTTGTATAGAAGTATTTACTTCTGTTGTATAGGTTGTGAAATTACTAGAAGATCCAAGAGAATATACATCTAATGTATAATTCGGTGAACTAACACCTATTCCTACTGTCGATTGGCCAATATATACAAAATTATTCACATTCATTGTTGATTGCATTATTTGTATTCTGTTTGTATTTGAATGAACCTGATACTTTGGTATAATCTTACGAATACTATTATTGTAATAATCAGCTAGATATAAAATTCCTGTTGAATCAACTACCATATTAGCAGGTAAGTTAAATAATGCTGAAAATCCTAGACCATTCTTATTTCCATTTACATAGACTTGCCCTGCAATTGTGCTGACAGTTCCAGAAGGGGATATTTTTCGTATAACTTTACCAAAAAAATCTGAATAAAAGAGAGTGCCTGTAGAATCAACACAGATTCCTTCTGGCCAACTAACAATTGCTGCTATACCATTCCCATCGAGAACTCCATTGGTTCCATTTCCTGCAATTGTTGTAACATTTCTACCACTATCAATCTTGCGAATACGATAATTTAATCGATCGCCAATATATAAATTATTATTCTTGTCGATTGTAATTGAAAAGGGATTATTAAAACTCGCAGTTATACCGAATCCATCTGTATATGTTGCAGAAGCATTCCCTGCAATGGTTGTGACATTTGCAGCTGTGTCAATCTTACGAATTCTATTATTACCACAATCTGCTACATATAGATTTCCTGCTGTATCAATTGTAATACCAGAAGGTCCATTAAAAGATGCAAGTGTTCCATTTCCATCTGCGTAACTTGGAGAACCGCTTCCTGCAAATGTGATAACAAATCCTGCGGGTGTAATTTGTCGTATAACATGATTATTATAATCACACACATAAATATTAGAAGAAGAATCAAGTATAAGTCCCATCGGTAAATTAAAACTCGCATAGGTTCCATTAGAAAATCCAGGTATTCCAACCCCTCCATATACTGTTCCTGCAATTGTAGAAACTTGGCCAGAAGGAGTTATTAATCGAATACAATGATTATAAGTATCTGATACATAAAGGTTAGATGAAGAATCAATTGCTATTCCTACAGGTTGATAAAAACTAGCCGCAGCACCTAGACCATCAGCATAAGCACCATTTCCACTACCAGCAATCGTTGTTACAGAATACGTATTATTATCAACAGTGGAATCAATTAAAAGATTTGACATTTCAAATAATCCTGAATTTACATATGCATTCGTTCCATCTGTAAGAGTTGACATAATAAGAGTATCATATTGAACACTTCTGAATCCAATATTAGCTCCTGCTAGACCTCCTACAGCTAAACTTTTTTCTACATGCAAACTATATTTTGGCGTAGATGTATTGATCCCAACAAAACCAGAACTTACGAACAACGAGTTGTTTAGTTGAAGAAGATTTTGTGAGTAAGCCTGTATTTGATTTGTCGCTGAAGACTGAATTGTTTGATTCGATTGACTCTGAAGAAAAGGATTCCCTTGTAAATAGAGAGTGGATGCTAAGGTTAAGGAAGCTAGCACAGATCCTGATGAACCCATGAACAACCCAGTGCTAGTATTCAAAGTCGATAAGGAGGAGATGATGAGTCTAGAAGTTGATATATTTGACTGAAGTCCAAAGTTATAAAGACCTCGTGCATCTCCATAAAACATACCAGTAATTGATGAAGCATAGGTTTGTTGAGAACTTATCGTTTGAAAGGCATAGAGTGAGCCATTCACTTTTGCCAGGCCTGCAACATCCAAGCCTTTACCCAGAGACGACATACCAATGGCCATTGTTGTTGAGATTAATGTGGGACCATAAGATGCTAATTTAACTGTGCTCAATGTTGAGACGACAGCGGATTGCGTTGAAATCATATAGGGGATCTGTAGTGCGTAAGGCGTTGATGCATATCCAATTCCTAAGGAGGATGTATAGAAATTTGTAATTGATGTTATCAATCCTGTATAGATATAATCAGTAAATCCGTTTCCTCCTGCAACCGCAATAAGTTTTGTTCCATCAGCAGAAGAAGCACATCCATACCAATGCCGTGAACCAGAAATTGTTTGTTGTGTCCATGTTAGACCACTATCTGTGCTTGTATAGATATAGCTGGTATTAGCAACTGCAATAAATTTTGTTCCATCAGTAGAAGAAGCACATCCATTCCAGCCCCGTGAACCAGAATTTGTTTGTTGTGTCCATGTTAGACCACTATCTGTGCTTGTATAGATATAATCACCATACACGGCAGCAATAAGTTTTGTTCCATCAGCAGAAGAATCACATGAATACCAAGCCCGTGAACCAGCATTTGTTTGTTGTGTCCATGAAACACCACTATCTGTGCTTGTATAGATATAGCCGCCATTAACAACTGCAATAAGTTTTGTTCCATCAGCAGAAGAGGCACATTTATGCCAAGTCCGTGAACCAGCAGCTGTTTGTCGTGTCCACGAAACACCACTATCTGTGCTTGTATAGATATAGCCGTTAAGAGGAATCGCAACAAGTTTTGTTCCATCAGCAGAAGAAGCACATCCATACAAACCCGTTTGACTAGAATTTGTTTGTTGTGTCCATGTTACACCACTATCTGTGCTTGTATAGATAAAATTACTATACGCAACAGCAACAAGTTTTGTTCCATCAGCAGAAGAAGCACAACCATACCAAGTCCGTATACCAGGACTTGTTTGTTGTGTCCATGTTAGACCACTATCTGTGCTTGTATAGATATATTCATTATACACAACTGCAATAAGTTTTGTTCCATTAGCAGAAGAAGCACATGCAAACCAATTCCGTGAACCAGAATTTATTTGTTGCGTAAATAAAGAAGTGTATTTCTGCAATGTAATTACAGTTGAACTTACAGCAGCGGTTCCTCCTGCAACTAAACTACTAATAAGAAAAATCTTATTTACTGTCGCCGCTGAAGGTAAACTATAGGAACTCAGCCAAGCAATTCCTGATACATTTACCGTCGATGCAGCGTTCAAATTACCTATAATCGTCGTTGAAACATTCGTAAGAAGAGTGTTGATACTCAGCGTGTTGTGAACATTTAGAGAACTGACTAAACTGAGACTGCTTGTAAAGGCAATATTTCCAGCCACTTGAAAAGATCCTTTAAAAAGAGAATTTCCTCCAACTGTCAGAGTGCTAGGAGTGAATGCGGATCCTTGAATTTGCATAGAACTCACTGTTGTTAAATTCGCCATATCATAGAGCGAACCAATGGTGGAGAAACTCCCCTGAACCGCAAGCTGTGTTGAACTTGCCACGAATGTCCCAACATTTAGATTCTGAAGTGTGGATATCTGTGACGAAACACTTGTTTGACCCCCATTTGATAGAGTTCCAAGAAATAGACTCTGTATGAAAGCGGTGCTGACATTCAATGAGTTATCAAGACTCAAGGTATTTTTCATATTTGCTGAATAGGCAGTTACAGAAGAAACAACAGTCGTAGTTCCATAGAAATGAGTATATCCTGCCACCGTGAGTGAATCATTTTGAAATAGACTTCCTGTTGAAACATTCATAGAAAGAAGATTACTTCCAACAGCCATCGTGACGGTAGAAAGTGAACTCCCCACAAAAAGACTATTTGCTCTAACTGAATTTCCTGTTGTCACAGATGAAAGAACAGTGAGCCCTTTCTGAACCACTAGATTTCCACCGATAGTCAGAGTTGTTCCTGTGCTTTGCTGAAGATCAATTGAAGATAAAGATAAGCTGCCAGCAACTGTTAAGAGACCTGTTGAAAGTGATCTCGCTGTAACAACCGACGATACAAAAAAACTCGAAAGTGCTGTAAGCGTGCTTTGAATTATAATGGGACCACCAACCGTTAGACTTGATGCAAGGTGAAGTGTCGAAAATGTGGATAAGTAAGAACTAATTGTAAAGGCTGCATTTGCCCTAAATGAACTCGTCACTTCTGTATGGCCCATAACAGTCATTGTCTGAACAAAGGTGGCCGATTCAGCTGGAGGAAAAAGTCCAGTAATCACAAGATTTTCAACATTCATACTTGTAAGTGTTTCAACAGTAGTTGAATTGATGTTTGTATATAACGTAGACGTTGTTAGAATAGAAACTCCTGACGAGATTTCTTGGTTCCAAAATGGAAATGTATTAAGATATGACCATGAAGATCCATTCGCTTGTGCTTGTAGAGTTACAAATCCACTGGGTTGATCAATAATCGTTGAAGGCCCTACAACACTACTTATGATTATTGGATTTGCTATTGAAGCTGATGCTGTTCTATCAAGAACAGTAACTGTTTGGCCCTGAATGGATGTAGAAAGAACTACTGTCGTAAATGGACTTTGTAAAGTGTCAATCGTTACGAAAGTAGTGCTTGGCGTTATTGTTTGTGAAGCCATCACTCTTACTATAGAGGAAAAAGATTATAGATAGACTACAGATGGACGAAGAACTTGAATTGTTACGCTAGGACTACTCAAAATCGAGTAAGTATTCACGGGGTATCGAACATCAAGAGAAAAGAAAGGAGAAGAAGTGCCGATTCCAATGGAGTATACAGACTTCATGTAAAACAAATTATTAAAAGAAAGAAAGTTGGATGTTGCAACCATTGACGTCGAATAGGATCCTCTAGACTGCGAATAAAGACCAAATGAACTATTAAATGTCATATAAGTATTTGAATTTGTTATTGTATTTATTGTAGAAAGAGAGTTGAAGACTGTGCCTGCAAATGTGCTTATTGAACCTGTAGTTCCTCCAATCTGCAGAGATGCCTGTGGCGTAGTTGTATTAATACCAACAGTTGATGGCGAAATAGTAAAAGTATTTATCTTGATACCATTGCCCAGATAACTCGTAATTTGATTCGCATTCGAGGATGATTGTTGGGATATGGTAAGATTTCCTGATGATAGGAATCCATATGTAATAAGACTGCTCTGAATATATAATGTAGATACAGTCATGGTGCTTGTGAAGAACGTGTTTGCGACTTGATTCTGATTTGCTGTAAAGATAATTGAAGAAGCATAGACAGAACCATTTACAGTAAGAAGGGCTCCTGGATAAGGATTATTTGAATTAATCATCATTTGACTGCTAAGATTAAATGAAAGTGTCTCATTGAATGTCATAAAACTTGATGCATAACGAATTGTATTTGTGGAGATTAAATTATTTAATTGAGATCGTTCATAGAGTGTAAGATTACTTGTCTGGACAAAAGGATATTCTTCAGGAACTGTTAGGTATTGAAAATTTACACGTCGAGTATTGCCAGTTAATGTTTGCGAAGGAAATCCTTTTTGATAATCATAGATAGCTGTATTTGAAAAGGAAGCCAATTGGTTTGTGCTCCAGTTCAGACCATCAATACTACGAAGAATCGTCGATGATGCATTTCCTGTAGCATCTTTGCCAACCGCATAAAAGGTGCTAATTGCTGGATTGTAGCTAACACCATAACCAATTCCTTTAATATACGCTGATGTTGTGCTTGGGGGATAAAAGTTTGATCCATCATAACTGTATTGAATTGAATTTGGTGAATTTGAAGATCCTGGATCACCTACAGCAACAATAATCGTGCTGAGAGGGGGCATAGTAATACCCGCAGATGCAGCTGAACAACCATATGTTAAGTTAGAAGAATCACCAACTAAAGAACCTGTGCAGTTTGACCAATTTCTACCATCTCCTGAATATTTTATAGTATGGCCACCAGTATCAGTACCTATTGCTGTGAATATTCCTGTATTTGAATTAAAAGAAAATGAATTATAAGTACCATATCCTACTCCTGTAGTTGTAAATCCACCCGAATCTGCTGGCACAAAATATTTTCCATTTGTGCTATAATATAATGTATTACCATTATACAGACTTCCTCCAGCTACCCAGACTCCATTTCCATACCCAACAGATTGAACAGGAATATTTCCATCAGCTGCACCTAGTGACGTCCAATTAATACCATCATATGAATATGCAGATTGCCCATAGTAAGCATTAAGAAGACCCCCCATAACAACTGCCATTGGAACTCCAAGATCATCTTTTCCAAGAGCCATACCTGCACAAAGGCCATGGGTGTTAACTGAAAATCCCCCTGACGCATTTGTCCAATTAATTAAATCATATGAATAAACGACGTTTGCTGGCCTTCCTTGAGTTTGTGTATAATAATTATTAGCATATGCACCAAATCCTGAAACTGCATATACATTACCAATTTTAACTATACCAAATACACCAGCACTTATAACATAATTTGGATCATAAGCGGGATCACTTTTCAACTTGTAACGACCATCCCAATATTGATTATTAAAAGGATGAGTTATAGTTGACCAATATACACCATCGTAACTTATACGTGCTTTATCGCCATAAGGAGTTAATGCATCTGCACCAACTGCCCACATACAAGGAACACCGCTTGGATCTGTAAAAGATGTAACACATAATACAGTGTTTGTATTTGCACCATATCCATAAGACCAGTTTTTACCATCTTTACTATACATAATTGTTTTTGAATTTCCAACACCTCCTCCAGCTACATATATACCTATCTCCTTTGAATAGGTCATACTATTTACTACTCCAAATAATCCATTATATGCATTACACCAATTAATTCCGTCGCTACTGTATCGTATTGTGTCATTTCCTGAACCAGAATATGCTGATGTTCCACCTATTACATAAGGATAAACAGGATATTTCGCGGCAACACCATATCCTGCATTTGAAAATCCACCTGTTGTCACACTATTCCAGTTACTCATGTTTGTTGTATATTTAATTGTCTCTGAAATAGGTGTTGTTCCATTCGAATTTCGTGTGCCAACTACATATGCAACTTCTGGAGCCATAGCAGAGGCATTTGCTTGATTTCCACTAAATGAAGGAGTTCCTAGAGGTGCTCTCCATGATGAAAATGTGTCATCGCCCATAACAATACACCGATAAGATACAGGATCAGAACCCGTCACAAGAATCTTTGTATTCCCTTTGAATTCTCCCCACGTAATCGATGTAGCTGCTAGACGAACACCTGTTGTGCTGTAGTTTGTAGGCTTCCAATTCAATCCATCCACGCTATATTGAATTGTGTTTGCTGAAAAATTATGAACTCCTGTCGCAAGCCACAGACTACTTCTTGAATAATACGTAACTCCGTAACCAATAGAAGAAAATCCACCTGAAAAGATTTGATTAAATTGCATAGTATTTGTTGAGATATTCGATCCAATGGAATACGAATCTGAATACAGGCCTATTGTTTTTAAAGGGATAGGTCCATCGCCAACAGCCACAAGTTTATTTCTTGTTGCATTTGGAGAATAGGCCATTCCACGTATACCATTTGAGAATGCACCTGTTACTGTATAAATTGTAGAATATTGATTTGCATCGTTATTTACAATAAGAAGAGGTTGAGTATTGGCAGTACCATCAATTGATCCAATTCCAAAGAAGAAACTTGTTGTGCTTGGTATAGGTCCATTAAAATTAGGAGCATTTAAAATACCATACCCTATTCCATATGAAAGAACACCGCTGTAATATCCTCCTGTTGTTAAAGGAACCCATGTGGAAGCATTTGATGATGTAAACAGCGTATTTAGTGGATTTAAAGATGTTCCACCTGCAAAATAGCGAGAATAAATTGTATCATATGCAAATGTATCAATTAAAGAAGCTACAGAATATGTATTGAACGTTCCGCTTGTTAGATCATTGGCTGTTACAATCGCATTTGAACATCCTATGAGCCATATAGAATTCAAAAAGGAGGCCGCATAAGGAATAGAAGGGGCTGAAAGACTCCATGACCAGTAAGAGGCTCCTAAGGTTGTTAGATAATTTATTCTTTGTTGGTTATCTATGAGATACCAGTAGTTGCTGAAACCAAACCCAAATGTATTCATTGAAAGAGTTCCCGTTACAGATGTTCCTGTATTACTTGTCTGTGTTGTTACACTTGTCCAGTTAATACCATCACTTGAATATTTAATTTCATAGGTTACAGGAATGGTTCCATAAGCTGGACTTGTGCGTATCGCTAAAAACTCTGTAGAGCCCCATTTTACACGATTATAAGGTTCAACGCCAGAGTATGAATAGTCCTTAAAATTCGTTGGAGAATCTGACCAGTTACTTCCATCTCCACTGTATTGAATATTTACTGAGCCTTTTCCAACTGCAACGAACAAATTCAGAGCAGGTGAATAGGCAACATCATTTGCTGCTCCTCCATAAAACCCACCCCTCAAACTATTATTCCAGTTTAATCCATCAATAGACCATTGAATTGTCTTTAGAGGATTTGTTGACTGGCCTGTCGCAACATAAATAGGATTAGTTGAATTTTGATTCGTAACTAAAGAAGTTGCAACACCGTCGAAAAGACCTGAAGCACTCGGTATCCACGGGCCACCTTGGTAACTTGATTTTATGTCAACATTTGAAAAATCACTTCCACATGCCAACACAAGAGACGTTGTAGTCTGATAACTAGCAGTATTTATTCCTATAGAGTTTCCAATTATAGTTGTGTTCGCTACTGTATTACTCTGTCCGAGAAATGTATTTGTATAGACTGTAGAAAGACTTAGAAATGTAATCTTCGGATTCGGTGTAAAGTTTATAATATTTGATAAGTTGCTTCCATCGCCAAGAAAGTAATTTGCTTGACCTGTTGATGTATAGATATCTCTCCCTAAGACTGAATCTGAATAAAGTGTGCTTTGGAACCGTGCAGATGTATTAATAACAGGATTTCCTTTTAAGGATGTCGTCGAACCAAGCAAGAAAGAACCTGTAAGCTGCAGAGAGGAAGCCTTGACGGTTGTCGCAGTTAGACTTGAGATCTGGGCACCAGGAGTATAGAAAGTCCCTCCAACTGCTAGGTTGTAAGTTGAAGGACCAAACATATTTACATAAATCTGCGTAGGGGGTGTAAGATAATTTGTTGCTAAATAAGATATATATGCATTTTGTGTTATAAGCTGTGTAGAGACCTGTAACGTGCTCACTGAACGAACAGTGTTAGGTGAACTTAGGACAAGAGATGTCAAATTCCCAATAATTGACGTCGTGCCTTGCACCAAGAGTGTGCTTTTTACAGAAAGATTCGCGGTCGAAACAGCTTGTGCTACGCTCAGAGTCGATATACCGAGAAGATTTCCTCCAACATTCACTGACGAGAGTGTCGATAAAAAGCCCTGAATATAGAGATTTTCACCAATAGTTACATTCGTTTGTGTTGATATTGAATTCATTACAGAAGTATTACCTAGAACTACCAGATTTGATCCAATTCCAAGTTTTCCTTGAATAGTAACACTGTTGAGAAGAGAATCATTTGTAATTGTGAAGTTCCCTCCAACACCCAGCGTGTTTGCAATGAAAAGACTCGAGAGATAGGCCTGACCTTGAACAATGACTGAACTTACATATAAAGAACTAACATAAACATTTCCTTTCACAATGGTGCTTATCTCGCTGTTGATTGAACTTACTTGGAGTGTTCCAAACGTAGAAAGAGTATTAAAAAACCTCGTATTTAAAACCGATGTATCTCTCTGAATTGAAGCAACTTGTGTCACAGAGAGCGTTGATGCTTGAACAGGAGCAGCAACATTCAGATTGCTTGCTGCAAGAAAAACGGTTGAAACTGTGCTTACCACTGTTAGGGTCGATGCTGTCAGAAGACTTTGTCCGATCTGGAACGTAGATGCAACGTTTAGAGTTCCTGCGACCTGCGTGAGACCCCCTACATTCAAATTAGTAAGTGATAGAGTCTGCACACTCAGATTCTTGGGTAAAATCGATCCCTCCTGCAGAATCAACGCTGAACTAATATTCAGATTTTCACGAACAAAGACATCTGATGCGACAGCCATGTTTAAACGACCCGTCAGTGAATCTTTCAACTGAAATGAGGAGGCCGCGTTTACATCTCCTAGAACCGTCAGAGTTGTTGAGAAATAACCTGTATTCATTGTGATTGTAGAAAATGTAGCATTCTTCAAGACTGTAAGGGCAGTAAAATGATAATCATCACCTGTTAAACTAAAACTATTTGCTAGATTAATATCTATTACGTTAAGAGTGCTCACAACATCATATACACTGCTTACAAGTGTTATATTTCCATAACTTGTTGTGATCTTGTTTAAAGCAACAGAGGAAAGAGATGTGAAAAATGCCTGATTATTGAGAATCTGCCACGTCGTCGGATTTCTCGAAGAAACAATCAAGCTGGTATTCGGTTGCGTGAGAAGAGTAGAAAAGGATCCATCATAGAATTTAATTCCATTGGTTGTGCTAATCACAATCGGTTGAGATCCAATAAGTGCAGATCCTGTTCCATCTCTTATGCCCACAATATGGCCCGGATTTACTACAGAACTTAGAAGCACAATTGTATTTGGTGCCTGTAGTGTATTTATAAGCACAACGGAAGTGCTTGCGGTCACCGTATAGACGTTGGCCATCCCTAATTTGTAGTCCTAGAATTATGCGTGATTTAGAAACGAAACCCTATCGGAACCCTTCATAGGGAGGTTGCCTTGTTCATCATGAGCCAGGGATCTATGGTAGGAAGCAACTATGTGGTAAATTTAATAGAATTACAAAATACAGTTACTTCTGCGACAGGACTAAATGCACTTGATACTCTGACCTACAATGTTAACAATCTCCAACAAATGGTGAATTTTGATCAAAAACGTATCTTTATCAACACAATCAGCAAGTTTAATACAACTCCCATTCAAGTCACAGATGATATTAATCTGAGCAATTCATATCTCTATCAAAACGGGTCTCTCTTTTCTGGTTCAGGCACAAGCCAAAATGGAACAGGTGTTAGCATCAGCTCAGGAGGGACTGTTATTACATTGACAAATACGACAAGTGGTTTCTCTACGGCCATGGCGTTTCAAGTGGGTAGTCGCAACGTATTTAGTTTTGACGGAAAAGGCCGAGCCCTCTACGCAGATTTAAGTGGAGCACCAAATGCTACAGGCAATCGTTTCTGGATTTCGAGTGCAACTCTCGTGGCCGACCGCTTTCAAATGGGAGGACTCGCAGCAGGGGCGGCCCCCTCCAAGTTCCTCCAGTCACAAGATACAAGTGGAACCGCACTTTGGACCTACGTGAGTTCACTTACAACAGGGCCCAGCACTCTTGTAGGACTCAGTAGTGGCAGCATCTTCTTTCGAACCGGGACACAAGACGCTGGCCGCATTGACGTCAATCGTAACTGGTATCTTGGTAAACCAAGTCTAACAGGCAACAATGACCTTGTCAACAGCAACGATGTAACTGTCATTGGCGGCCCTATACGATACCAGGGCGGCGGGGCCGCCGTCGGTGCTTTTTTATATGCAGTTGACTCTCTCGGAACTCTCGCCTTCTCTTCCTTCGGTGGTGCAGGTGTATCATCCTTCGTCGTCGGTGACCAGATTCAAAGTGGAACTACAAATGTAAAAGTCAATGGGTCTCAACAAACGGTTGTCTTTACACAAGGAACAAACGAGTTTGCTCGGTTCACTGGAATAGGACGTCTTGGTCTTTCCAACATGTCTCCCCAGGCCACTCTGGATGTTGGAGGAAACGCAATTGTCAGTGGCTCTCTCACAGTTGCAGCAGGAACAGGAGCCACCGATTATGTCTTTGCTACTGCGGGCACAACAGGCCTCGGAGCCTGGTCAGAACCTAGAAGAATATTCTCTGTCGCTGGCTGTAACGAATTTAAATTAAACACTGTGATTCCAGCCTTTACAATGACACTTTCCAGCAATGTAATCGCAACCTTTAGCACTGGAGGTATTCAGTCCAAAGTTTCGATTGATGTGAGTAGCACAGTCTATGCTTCCGCATATAGCTCACGCTCTTCCATCCTTTTTACAAATCCATCAGGGACCGAGACTGCACGTTTAACTGAACAAGGATATCTTGGTCTCGGTGTAAGTTCACCAAGCTATAAACTTCAAGTCGCAGGATCACAGTCTAATTCAGGATCTCTCAATATTGGAGGTAACACATATGTAACAGGATCTCTCGTTGCTGCTGCTCTAGGTGGATCAGGGCCTGCTATTACAGATATTCAACCATACAATGTTGGCTCAGGAAGCAATCAGCTCGATACTTTTCAGACAGTAACAAGAGGTCAAGTAGGTGATCTACAGATTGCGGTCTCGACGTTGTCGACGGTAACCTTTTCAACACTCTATGCCTACAATCTAGGAGGAGGTATTGGATTTTACAGCACTCTTTCTTCAGTTATCATCACAACAAGCCAAGGAGATCGAGCCTATGCGAGCACAATCGCCGTCAGCACCGTGCAGGCATATAGCACTGTTGTCGGAACTGCCGCATTGGCACAATTCAGCACTCTATCCTCCTACATTGTCACAAATACAGTCCAGTTCAGCACTCTATCCTCGCTTATCACAACAACAAGTGTTGGCGATCGAGCCTATGCAAGCACTATCGCCTTTTCAACAGGAAACTATCTTGTCTCAACAGGTCTCTCATCACTTTTGTTTCAGGGCTTTACGATGACAGCTCCTCTGTGGGTGTCAACTGGAAAAGGACTCGCAGTTGGATACAAGACTGGACAAGACTTAAGTGGGGCCATTGATGTCAGTGGTCTCATTTATAGTCGTGGTCTACGTGGACTTCAATCTCCTTTCTCGCTCGGTGTCGGCCAAAGCACAACCACAAGCCTTCGAATCGGCGGATACACACCTGGTGAAGGATGGAGAATGACGATTCAGGGTGATGTTGATATTAGTGGCCTTATCTATCGAAACGGAGCTCTCTACACACTAAATGGACAACCTGACCCCTATTGGCTTCGTAGTGACAGCAATATCTGGTTTGGCGATGGTGGTGTAGGCATCGGTGTTCCGCATCCATCCTATCCTCTCGACGTTGCAGGAAAGATTCGCTGTTTTGGCGTAGACATCATTCAAGGTCCAGGAGCGAGTGTCTCAACCTCACAAGGAGCCTACATCAGTCCATGGCTCTACCAGAGTAGTAATATCTACTACCCGAATGGCGGTGTAGGCATAGGCTCAGGTCTCTCTTCAGTCCAGACAGGTCTTACACTTGATATTAGTGGTTCTATTCGTATTCGGAACTCCATTCTCTGGGTTTCTTCCATCGGAGTTGGAATTCCGTTTAATAGCACATTAGCTGCTACGGCAGACATTAGTGGAAGTCTTCATGCAGCTTCCTTACGAATTGATACAACAGGAACCTACGGCGGGCGTGTAACAGCCCGAGACTTTCTATCCCTCTCTGACCAACGCTACAAGACAGAAATCCGAACTTTGGAAACTCCTGATTCCTGGTTTGAGAATATTCGAGGTGTTCGGTTTAAATGGCGTGACAATGGCACAAGTGATGTTGGTGTTCTTGCTCAAGAAGTTGGTATCACAATGCCTGAAGCTATTGGCGGCACGGATGAAGAAGGATATCATGTAGCCTATGATAAACTCATTCCGTATCTGATTGAGTCTATTAAGAGTCTGAGGAAACGAGTCGCACTCTTAGAAGCTAAGACATAATGGAAGATTGGATGGCTGCGGCCTTTTTATTTTGGCCTCTCCTTGCGGCCCTTGTTACTCTTCTTGTATTGATAGGGTTTCTCCTTGCTATTTTTATTGGCGGCACAATCATTACTGGATCATTCGCCGTGTATTGGATTTATATCTTTCTGAGGGATGAAGGATTTATTAAGTGGGCTTTAAATATCATTGACAGGTTTCGTATTAAGTTTGCAGACCACCTCACGAAAAACATCGAAAAGTCATTTCTGGTCACGGGAACCTTGAATGAAAAAGGACCTATTCTCTATACCTGCCATCCCCATGGACTCTACGGCTTTTCGTGGTATATACACTTTTCTGCCTGTTTGACAAAATGGCCAGGCCAGAGACCCAAATTGGCTGTTCATTCCTCTCTCTTTCGTATTCCCTTTGTCCGTGAATTAATGTATCTGAATAACTGCATTCAGGCAACCGAGAAAGAAATCCTGGAAACTCTCGAAAAAGGAGAATCCGTTGCTCTTGTTCTCGGTGGAATTGAAGAACTCCATAAAACTTCTGGTGAGAGAATCCAGTTAGTTCTTAAGAAACGTAACGGGTTTCTTCGAATCGCCGAGAAAGCAGGAGTTCCTCTGGTTCCTCTGGTCACAGTCGGAGAGAATGAACTCTTTCCCTTTCTCGAGTCGGAATGGTTAAAAGGCACTCAAGACTTCCTGTATTCCTGGTTTCACATTGCCATACCTGTGCCAACCTGGAAAAGTTTCAAGGAATGGATCTCTATTGTCGATCGACCTCTCCAGAAATCTCTAAAAACATACATTCTAAAACCTCTTTTGAAACCCACTAAGAAGGACTACATTCAATGTATTCTGGACTTTTCCAAGTCAGAAGGCGTTGATATTCATATTGTAGCTTAGACATTTGAATTCGAGTTCTGTGACTGTCCATTTGCATTAATGCCCTGGGCATTAAATCCAAGGCGATCATATCCTTCAGCGTTGTATCCCTGACGATTATAACCTTCAGCGTCGTATCCCTGACGATTATATCCATCCTTATCGATTCCTTCGCGATTAAATCCGAAGTAATCGAGTCCCTGTGCATTAAATCCATCGGCACCAAAGCCCTGGGCATTAAACCCCTGAGCATTGAACCCCTGGACATTGTATCCCTGGCGATTGTATCCTTCTGAATTGAATCCATCGGCATTATATCCCTCTACATCCAAGCCATTCAGATTGAATCCAGCAAAATTATAGCCAGAGGCATCATAAATGTAGGTGGTCGGAGTCGGTTGATTCTGTTCATGAACATCCGTAATGGTATATCCTTGTGATTCCCAGACCTCCTTGATCCGCATGTAGGCAAGGCCATAGATTGTTTGACTATAGAAGTCAACGGGCCGTATAAACATCTCGCAGTTCGCCAAGTGCTGAGGAATCTTGATTGAAGAAGCACCACCATGAAAAGAGTCACGCGACTGATAGGCTGTAACCGTAAACGTGCAGCCTAGAACATCCCTTGATAGTGTCTTTACGAGCCGAAATGAATCGACGCTGAGATAGATAGATGTTAAGACAAATCCTTCATCTGTCGTGTAAGAAGGGCCAACAAGAATTCCCATACCTATTTACGGCGGATATTCTTTGTTTTTTTAAACACACAAGTGTAGTAAATGTCTCTAAGCACAATTGTAAACAACTCTTTACTAAGCACAATCATCCACGATATTTCTGGAATGAGCACAATTGGTCTACTAAGCACTTTAACCTATGATCTTTCTGGAAACTCTGGACTTCTATCAACAATTGTTCATGATATATCAGGCTTTGTATACCCTAATCTGATTGTCAGCACAATCATACAAGATTTATCAGGTGTTTTACCAATAATTCTCTCAATTGATGATCTTCTGAATTCTCATGAAGTTATCGTGACAAAAGAGATGGCTGACCGTGCGGCTGTCTCATCCTTTACAAATCCATCCATAGAAGGATTGAAGCCTCAATTGTATAAATGGGCCTCGGCGGGGTTTCCTGGTGGCTATCCCGTCAATACATTGACTCTGGTTCCACCTTCCGTTGGCTCAGATGGAAATTCAAGATCACTTCTTGTATATTTTGAATATCTGCTTGGATCAACGACGGAAACCTGGTTACAGGGTCTTGAAGCAATTACACAAGGAATGAACTTTACCTTTTCTCATGATGGAGTTTCTACAATCACATTGCATGTATCAAGGACTTAAGATGTATATGACTGTGAAGGTATAATCTTATAATATGGATGAGTGCTTGCTAAGCGAACATTCCATTTCCAGGCGAGGTATCCTTCAACTTGTTGACGTTGATATGTTGAAAGAGCAGATGAATAGACAATAATATCTCCAATATATCCATTCCAGGCCTGTGTTGTAGAATCTTGATAACAACCAATATCTAAAACAGTTGTAGCACCTGTTGTGCCTGTTTTTGCCGTCTCTGCTGTTCCGTTAATATAGGGTATTAAAGATGAACCATTTACATACATTGTTACAATTTGTAGACCAGATCCTACAAGAGCATAGGTAGGTGAATTTTGATTAACATCATTAAATCCATTATTACCAGTAAATGTTGCAAGGTTACCATTGAGTGCTCCGAGAAAGATCTTACCACCAGAACTATTATCTGTATTAATAGCACGTTGATAACCTGATCCATTTCCTGTAGTTGAAAGTAAAGACATTACAACAAATATTGTATAGGCCGAGCCCGTTAAAACCATTGCAGATCGATACACTATATTTGCACCAGGGAATGAAAGCATTGTATTTCCTCCAACAGTCACTGCCGTCGCGTATACACTTCCAGCATACTGTGTAGCATTATTTCCTGAGCTAGAAGAATCCGTTATACTAATTACATTTGTCCCTGACAATGTTAAGTTGTTTTGATTTGATGGATCTAACCATAATATACAGTTAGGAACGCTTATCGGTGAAAAAGGAACCGTTGAAGAAGATGGAAACTTAGAAAATGAATGCGAACTCGGCATATAGGATTGTATTCCCCATTTCCAGGATAGATATCCTTCAACCATATAAATTTGTTGCAAACTGAGTTCTGAATTGAAACTAATGAACTCTGCAATATCCTGACCAGTCCCACTTGACCAGCCAACATAAGTTGTAATAGCTGCTCCATAATATGAAGAAGCTGCATAACTAGTAGTTAATGAAATATTTGACCCATTTAGAGCCGAACGATTATTGCCTGATGCTGTAGATGAATTAAAAAAAGTGAATAATGCCATTAAACCATTTTGTGAAGATATTGATGATGATTGTGTATTCACTATACTACCTTGTGCCACTTCTATGAGAGTTGATGATTCAATAGCAATATAATCAACGCCATATCCAGGAGTACCATTTTGAAACATAAAAATACAATTTCCTGTAGAAGTTGGACGTGTAACAACGAAACGTGTGCGAGCCGAATTCGGAAAATATCCAGAAAACTGAAGGTATTGTGTGATTGGAATAGTAATTAAATTATTGCCATTATATTTTAATAATCCACTTGTCGCTGTATTTGCCGTTGTTGGAGTAATATTGCTGCCTGTAAAACTTCCCTTATTTGTCCATGTAGTCAAATAAGTGCTACTTGTTGTTATTGTTGATGTATCCGCGGCGTCAAACCAGTATTCAGGAATACCAATATCAATAGGATTAAAAAATCGTAGAAATGGAATTATAGAATAAAAAGCATGTGTCTTTGAAAAAATTTTTGTTGATATAGTATTAAACGCCCATTTCCAAGAAAGATAGCCTTCAATTGCCTGCCGCTGGCTTGATATTAAGGCAGAGTTATAAATTATAACTTCACCGATATATCCAGTCCAGAAATAGTTTCCTGTATTACCTGCCCTATTTCCTATAACATAATTTGTATATGCAAATGTTCCTGAAGATGAAATATTTGCTGTTGTTTGAAGTGTCCCGTTATAATATGTATTTACATAGGTTCCATCAAAGATAAGAATATAGATAAATGGAGTTGCCGTGCCTGTATTTACAGTCTGAGAGTTTGATGTTCGTGTGCTAACCATATTACCAGAAGAAATTTGTGTAATGGCAAGTGATCCTATATCATTCCAGTCAGCATAACCAGAACGCCCAAGACAAACAAGTCCGCCGTTTGTGGCACACCCTGATGATTGTGTTCCAACAATACAGACTGTTAGTGTAGTTCCAGATCCCGTGCTTGTTCCTGTAAATGAAGAACTTCCGTTAAGTAAAATGGCCTGACGACCATTAATAGCCGAGGAAGTTAACGCGGGCGAACTTGAATATGTCGCATTTGTGGCGTTGGGACTTTTATCTCTCCATGCAGTAACAGGAGAAGATCCTGTAAGACTAGATGTATCAAGTGAATCTAGCCATAATTGACATCCTGCTATTGATCTTGGATCAAAAGCAGAAATCGATTGTGAAGTTGTTGTCGGCCCTGGCATCTAGTAAGTCAAGAGTTTAGAAGAAAGCATATCCTGCCGTGCCTCCTGAGTTGTAGTTCGTATCATACGCAATCGTAGTTGCGTTTGATGGAGCAATTGAAAAGGGAGATGCAGGAGTTGAATTCGTTTGACCCGTTACTGTCACACTCAGATAAGATCCTGTGTTGTTTCTTAATGTAACAAACCATCCTGTGAAGGCAGTTACGCTTGTGAGTGTGATATTCGAGAATCCACTGTTAGAAATGTAATAATAAATACCAAAAGAGCCTGTTCCAAATGTCGCGACCGTTCCTGTTATGGAAGAGACTGGCATTCCCATGCGGCCTACACCGTTTACATCGAGCTGATAAGAAGGCGTTGAGATTCCAATATTTAAATTGATACCCATATTCAAATTCGGATCGATAAATGTTTTGTTGAGCTGGTAATTGCGGATTTCAAGAATATTTCCAAGACGATATGATGGTGCAGGTGTATAAGTAAGTGACATAGAGCCATTTGTAGTAGCTGCTGCTCCTCCTCCCTGTGTATTCGTAACAGTCCCTGTTAGATTAGCTACATAGGATGAACAACC
>Ga0208257_1000091_pt1 | contig 31674 bp, 40 predicted proteins | sample CryBogCBH10Sep07_FD_184610 | JGI IMG/M metagenome (GOLD analysis project Ga0208257, IMG submission 184610) | Freshwater microbial communities from Crystal Bog, Wisconsin, USA - CBH10Sep07 (SPAdes) | ecosystem: Environmental > Aquatic > Freshwater > Lake | place: Crystal Bog, Wisconsin, USA... | reverse complement strand
ATGCACTGGTATATGGGTTCCATGATGCTACGGTGCAATTGGCTGAACCACTAGCCGCTACGCCACCGCTCGGTGTTTTGACTTTGCGCAGAGCTTGCTTGTTGGCGTTGGCCTCTTTCTGAAGCTCGCGCAGTGCTTCAAGTATTTCGTTCACATCCTCGGACGTGAGTGAATCACCTTCGTCAAAATTGTCGGGGATCTTTTTCATGGTCAGAATCCAAACGTGCTGGCAAAGTCAACAGCAGGGTAGCGGCTTGTGCCGTTGTACGTGACCGCACCGAGTGAGCCGTCGTCCATAAACTCATAGTTCCAGGGCACAAAACGCACCTGAAAGGGGAATTGTACTTCCCATGATGTCACGCCGTTAAACGAGGTGGTTTTGTTTGCCCCTACGCCCTCAAATTTGACCGTGCCCGCCGAGAATCCCCGCCATGTGTTGCTGTTAACTACCGTGCCAATGCCCGCGTATTGACTGGGATCAAACGTGGCGAGCTTGTGAAACGACCATGTGTATGTCATGCCGCCCGCGTTATATTGCGTGTCGCTACCCACACGGCCACCGCTGCCCGAGAGCAAGCCCGCTGGCGTGGCCATGCTCACCGCTTGGGCTTGCGTGGAGAGGCTCATGAAGGCGTCGGCACCATCAACGGGATAAATCGGCGTGCGATAGCTGATTGACGCAATGCACCCGGCAAAGGTGTTGGTGGCCGCGTTCCAGCCCACATATTCAACCTGGCAATCATTGGCGATGCACCACGTATATTCCGCGAATCTCAAAGGAACCACGCGGTTCATGATACCGCCGATGTTTTCCACCACGCCACCCACGGCGCGTAGAAACACGGTGAGGTAGGGGAAAGGCACATACCAGGAATCGCTGGCCTCCATGCCTTTGTCATAGTATCTCACGCGAGGCTTGCGACCCTGGCCGACGAGCCGATTGGCCTGCGTTGGTAGGTCGGTGATGTAGCCCATAGATCAACGCCTCCCTAAGACCATTTTGATTCCGTTGCGTTCTAATCTCTCGGCCGCTGCCATCTGTTCCCGCATCAAGTCTTTCATCCCCTGGATGCTGTCGGGCATGGTCCTTGCCAAGTCTTCCATGGCCTCGGTCACTTGGTCGGCACCCTTGGAAATCAGGGTCTCGGACATTTTGCCCGCTTCGCTTTGGCTGAAGCCCTGCATCATCATCGAGTCGGTAAGTTGCTGCTTCTCGAATTTTTCAGCGTCTTCGCGTGATAAGCCCATGCCACCCTGCTCGCGCGAGCGAGTGAGCGCCAGGATATCGTTGCCCACGCCTTCGACCGTGAAGCCGGTTTTGCCAATTTGTCGTTCTTGCTTTTGCTCGGCAAACTTGCCTTCTTTCTCCAGGCGGATACGCTCGTTGATTTGCTCATTCGATGCGCCTTGGGCACGCATTTCTTCCTTGAGCAGTTCGATGCGCTTCTCTTCATCCTGTATCAATTCTGTCATGACCACGCTGGCCATATCAGTATTCTGGCCAGCGGATTTCAGAATTTCGGTTTGAGCAGAATCCGAGAACGTGCCGCCCGGCCCCATGACCTTTTTGGCGGTGTCCATCGCTTGGTCATGCACTAGATCCCTTGTTGCTTGTGCGTCCCTGTGGCGAGATGCTGCCGCCGCTTCGTCTTCGCGTTCCTTGGCAGTGCGCTGTTCTTTCTCGACAATCACGGCAATCTGGTCAGCCGTGTAGCCTTGAGACTTTAGCTGAGCCTCAAGGATGGTTTGCCGTTCTTTGAGCGTGGCATTCTGTCGCTTGATTACCTCGTTGATCGTCTCGTCCCGAATGCCCACGCCGGTCAAGTTAGCGCGTACTTGTTCTTGCTGTGCCTGATCGTTTGGCCGGGTCATAAGCTGACTGGCCACCGGCTCGGATCGGCTAACTTCCTGCTCTTTGTACGCAATATCAGCTTGCCCAGCCTGCTCACGCAAAACGCGGTTAGGGTCGGCAGCCGCTTTCAGTTCGTTGGCTACGTCCGGGTTAATCCTTTGGAGATCGCCAGCAATCTGCTGCGCTTTTGCTTTTCGCTCGTCGGCTGACCCGTTTTGCAGGTCGGCAATATCTTGTGATGCTTTGGTGTCGGCGTTGGTGTTGGCAATTTTGGCCAGACGATTAAATTCGACCGTCTGTTCTTCGCTTAGCTGCCCACCCTGCTGAGTGCGGGCGTTCAAAAGATTTTGAAAGCGTTGCTTTTCGGTGAGCCCGTTCCAGTCTTTGACCTCGCCCAAAAAACCCTTTAGTTGCTCGTCGGTTTGCGTGCGTGATCGTGCCAGTTGGTCGGCAAGCGTGTTGCCGCCAATCCTGTCCGTAACTTCTTTAACGGCCGCGCTGGTCTCTTTACCTTGTGGCGTTAATGTGGCTTCCTGCTTTAATACGCCTTTCCCGCCTTCGACGGTGGCCTGCATCCCTGAAAGCCGCTTTGCCTCGTCGGCGCTTAATGCTGTGGCTTTTGCCAACCGCTCCATATACTCGGCTTGAGTCACAATGCCCTTGGAGCCTGCCAGTTCCCCCATGTGCTTGCTAAGCTGATTTACCGCCACCGCAGCGAGCGAAGCAGCACCCGCCACGCCAGCCCCAGCGCCAAGGCTCATGGCAATCATGGGGATGTTGTTGACGATGGCGCTGAAGCCGTACTGGAGGTCTTCCACGGCCTGCGACACAAACAGCACCGACATACCGAGATTCTGAAAGCCGCCTTTGCCTGTGCCGGCTGCGGTTTCCATGACTCGCGTGGTGCTAGCGAGTTTAGCTTGCTGCTTTTCGGCCTGCTGAATCTGTTTTGTCAGGTCATTAATTGGCCCCAATGCTTCCTTGCCAAAATATCCAGACTGGTAGCCGGTTTGCAGGTCGCGCAGTTCGGCCTTCAACGCCTCAATGCGATTTTTGAGCGTCTGGGCTTGCTCTTGGCCTTCGACTTGTAGCTTCAACCTGATCGTATCGTCAGCCATTGAAAAACGCCTCACGGGCTTTCTGGAGGGGGCTGCCAACATCGCCAATAATCGGGGATTCAGGGCCGGATTCCCACGGGTCTACCGGCTTACCGCCGTTTCTCATCAGGTTAATGGCAGGTAGAGGGATCTGGCCAATCTGCTCCAGCGTCCAGCCTGTTTCGTTCGCCAGTTCCGCAATGGCCACGCACCAGGGCACGCCGTCGCACGGCTCGGGCGGAAACCCCAGCAGCGTATCAATGCGCTGAATAATCTCACGCACAGGGTCAACGCCCCACGCCACGCGATAAAGCCGCGTCCACTGTTTAGGGGTGAGCTGGTGGGCGAGCGTGCTGAAATCGCTGTCGGTCATGTCCTCATGGGCACGCAAGACCGAGCGCAAAAATGCCAGCGTGGTGGCGCTGGCAAGTTGCGGGTCGGTCGTGGTGCGCCAGGATGCCGGACCCGCTTCGGCAAGGTCAAGAGCATCCTTGAGAGCCTGGCGGCTTTCGGGCGTGTCTTTGTCCTTGTCGGGCAGTAATTCCGCAGGGTTGCCCCATGCGGTGTATGAGAGGGCTTCCAGGTCGGCCAGATCAACCGGGCGCAAAGGGCTGGCCAGATAGGCCCGCTCTGGTGCGCCCAGCATGATGCCGACCGGCCTGGAGTAAAGAATTCGCAGCATCAGGCTTCCGTGACCGAGCCAGAGCACTTGGCAGTGCAAGAAATCTGGTACGCGCCACGCGGCCCGGCCTTGTGCGAGGCGCGGGTAATGGTGGCGGTTCCAGAGATCGAGCGCCCACCCGTGACCGTGAACGATACCGTGCCACTCTGGCCGGGGGCAAAGTTGGGCACGGCTGCCGAATCCACAACAGTAGTAAACTGAAGCGTGCTGCTGGAAATATCGGTAATGAACTCGTAGGCACCACTGGACGTGATGTTGGTCACATCGACTTCGCCGAGATCGCGGTCAATGCTGGCGTCGGTCGCCTTGACGGTGATGCTGTTGAAGGTCAGCGTCAGATTTTTGGCTGGCGTATAAGCCATGTTCTAGCCCTTTCTTGTGTAAATCAGCCCAATAGGGCCAGAACGAACGGAACGGAGTTTGAACCCGCATCAATCAGCAGGCTTTTGAGCGAAGACGAAACGGTCCAGCCGGTGCCCTGCGTGTAGAGCATCAGGGTTTCGCCGGGGCCAATCGTGTACTTGGGCGTGGTGCCCGTGAGAGGGCCGTTGAACGCCGTGGAAGCCGCACCAAAAACGGTGAGGTTGTAGCCGCTCGTGCTGGCCTGGTTGGTGATCACCAGGATTTTCACGCCGGTACTGGTCAGGTCGGTAGCGTTGGCGCTGTAGGCCGTGCCGGTGAGGTCCAGCGCGGTCAGATCGTACGTCTTGGTGGTGGCCGCCAGCGTGCGGCTGTCGGTGTAATACTTGGACAACGCCAGAGCGCCGGTCCCGCTGGCGTAACTCACTGGTGCGCTGTTGGCTGGAACGCGGATTGTGCCGGGAAAACTGGCCACGCCAAGCGAGTCCAGAAGGTTGGTGATGTTTGCCGTTAGTCCCGGCGAAACGGTTGCGTTTACTGTTGCGGCCACGGGTTAAACCTCCGCCCAAAGGGTCAGGGTGATAGTGCCCGTCTGTGACCAGTCGGGCGGAAGAGAAACAACACGATCTAAAACGCCGGTAGCGTTCCAGGCTTGCTCGAATTGCACGCGCGGCCCTGGCTGTAGGGCGGTGCCTTGAATGGCTTGCTCGATGGCGAGGGCAATATTTGCCGCGTCTGGCCAGAGGTCGGACGGGATAAACGCGTCTACGCCGATGGTCATCGTGAGTTCCTTGACCACCCGGCCAAAACCCGCCACCGCCACGGCTTGACCATTGGAGAGCTTGGGGGAAAGCCGGATCGTCACGCGATCGGTGGGTGGGTCGTTCTGCCAGTTCGGCTCTTCGGGAAGCTGATACTCAGGCCGTAGCCGCATGATGTCGGCATTCGTTTTGATGGCCCGTACAGCGAACGCCCACGCAGCCGCCGCCGGGCTGGTGTTGAGAGGAAGCGGTGTTGTTGGCATGTGTCAGGCGTAAACCTTGATGAGCCGGAGAAAATAAGCTTTGGCAATCAGCAGGGCTTTGCGTCTGCCCCATGCTCGAACCCCGTCCAATGGGTAAGCCGCCATTGTTTTGGTGCCGTTAAATGTCCACGGCAATATCGGTTTGCCTTTTTTGTTCACGTATTGATTCCAGCCTGCCTCAACTACCCACTTGTCATTGACGAGGTAAGAATTGCGGAGCCGCAGATTGGCAATGATTCGACTGGAATCACGGCGGGGAGCTTGGCGGGGGCCGGTCATCTTGCGGTATTGAGCCGTGGTCAGATTATTGTTGGCCAGCATTTTTCCGGCACGCGGTGCCATGCCTTTGAATCGTGCCCCTTCCTGAATCCCGAACATGCCGGATTTCATGGATCGTGCGCCACTTTGGATCTTGGCAGCGTTGCGGTATTTTAAAGGCGGCGCGGGCTTGTCGTTCTTGTCAAGCCCCATCATCACGCCACGCCGATTGTCTTCCACAATTACCGCGTAGAAGTCGGCCAGAAGTGGGGCAACGGCTTCCTTTTGCCGCAAGTCCACCACCACCGAAAGCTTCTTGATAACTCGGTCCAGCGCATCGGTGTTGACCGTGCCCACGCTGATCATTCGCTATCCCCCGACGCAATGGATCTGGTGGAAGCAATTGCCGCCGCGATCCCCAAACCAATCGCTGCCGCAATCCAGCGAAGTGCCGCAGTCGATAGGCCAAACGTGCGGAGCTTGGGCATGAAAAACTTGGCCGCTGCCGCTGGTGTCATGGGTGGCATGGGGGCCGCTGGTGGCGGTGGCGGTGCTGGAGCCATCAGGCTACGCATTAGCACGGTTTGCCGCTGCCGGGCAGGCTTAACTTTGGCGGCCAACGTAGGCGGCACTGGTGCAGGCGCTGGATTAATCACGGGCGACGATGGCGGGGGTTTCAGGTTGCGGGGAACCTGTTTGGTAAAGAGATCGCCACGGCCACGCAATCGGTGCAATTCTTCGCCTGGCACGATTCCCGATTCACCCGTGTGTGCCGTGAATAGGGTCGGACCAGCGGGACCACGCTCAAAGTAACGCCCTGTGGTTTGAGTTGCTGGCACTGCCCTGCGTTGTCCTTCGCTGGCCCCTTCGCCCTTGGGTGCCCAACGGTTGCGGTTGCTGCCCCACCACAATCGCATTTCGTGGGAAATCTGCTGAATGTCCGCGTGACTCAGCCCGATCACATCGCGGGAGGGGACGTGTCCCCAGCCAGGTTGAGGGTACGTGAACCGCTGGGTAAATCCTCGGGCGTGTCGGGCAAGGACAATTCCCCAATCAAGTCCGGTGCTGGCATCGAATCCCCAACTAAACCAGACTCCTTCGCCAGCAACGTCGAATCGCAACAGTCCGTAGGTTCGGCTGGCGCTTCCGGTGGCTTGCAAGGGAGGGGCTGATTCTCGGGCGCGTCCACGGGGGCTGTAGGGGTGTTTTCCAGTGACACTGTTGATATCGTCCCTTCTTGCTTGGCGGGTTAATGCGTGAATGGGGGCCATAGGTAGGCCGTTTTTATCAAGGCCACGGGCGAGCGAGAGCCGTTTGATTCGCAAGCCCACAAGCCCGGCCTGGTGCCAGAATGCGGCTTGTGCCTGTCTGCTGAGCGCATAGGCCGGGTCAAGCCCTGGCTCAATGTTTTCGAGCTTGAAGCCGATAGGCGAGGGCATTACGGGTGCAGCTCTAAAACCGTGGAATTGCCGTCAGTCGAGATGATGCGGGCGATGGTTTGCGACCAGTCGCGCCATGCTTGCCCCCGGTAATTGCCAGCGAGATCCTGAAAGCTGGTTTCTTCAGGGCCGTTGCCAAGCTGGCTTTGGCATAGCTCGGCAATGCTTCGCAATGCCGCCACGCGGGCAATAATGCCGTCCGTGAGTTGCAGGCCACCCGCGTCCAGCCACCCCTGAATGGTTTGCACTTGGCCATCAATGGAAGCGTTGGGGTAAACCGATTCGCCCCACCACGGCCCATCGTCAACACCCGTGTTGATGTCGGGCTGATTCACAACCAAAACCGGCGCGTGCCGCTTGTACTGCTCGTCCAGCGTGCGCCGCACTCGCGTCATGATTTGCCGGTCAATCCATTTGCGAGCTTGTGCCCGGTACTCGGCAAGGCTAGAGAGCATCATGGGGTCAGTGCTGACAAGACGCCTGATCCACGGGGCAAGCCGCTGCATATCGTCGTAGGTGCAATAGGTCGCTGGTGCCGATGCCGTGCCAGCAATTGGGTGCAGGTCAAACGTGCATTCGTAGACGGCCTGCTTGGCGGCGTTTTTGGTGACATAGACCCTGGCTCGCCAGATACCTACCGACATGACCGCCGTATCGGTTTTGCTGACGCGAAACAGAATCAAACCATTGGAAGCATTGGACCAGATGGCTTGCGTGCCGCTGAGCGTCAGCGGGGCTTGGTCGTCGCCGGTCCAGATTTCCACGCCCAGTGTTTCGCTACCGTCATAAATGCCGGTCGCGGGTAGCCCTTGGCCGGTCGCCACCTGGATCGTAAACGAGTCGTCAGCCCCTTGGATCAGATCCCAGTTTTCGGCCATCAGTGCCCCCGGCGTGCTGTTGAATTGCTTGGGCTGGCGTTAATTCGCGTTGCGTGCGAGCGTGGAGCCGTGACGATTGTGACCGGCCTGGATGCTGTGCCCGTGCTGACCACGCCGAGACGCATCGCATGCGCCCGCGTGAAATCGTTGGTGGGCAAAATTGGGTAAGCAGTGACCGATCCGGTGAGCGTGACCGAGCCCAGCGTGATCGCTAGACTTGCCGACGTTGGCGGCGGCGGCGTGTACGATCCAGAGCCGGTGAGCGTGAGCCCCACCAACGTAAGGGAAAGACTGCCAGCCGATGGCGTGGGTGGCGTGTATGTGCCGCTTGCCGTTGCTGTGAGGCTGGCCAGTGTGGTTGCAAGGCTGGCCGATGCTGATGCCGGTGCTGCTGCTGTTGCCGTGCCTGCAATCCCCAGGTTCGCCAACGTGACCGTTAACCCGCCGCTGGTTGCTGCTGGTGCTGTGGCTGAAGCTGTGGTCGTTGTGGTCAGGCTGCCAAGAGTGAGCGTCAAGCCACCCGATGTTGGCGTGGGTGCTGCGCTGGTGGCGGTGCCGGTGAGCGACACCCCGCCCAAGGTGACGGTGAGCGTTGCCGTGCTGGTGGGTGTGGCCTGTGGCTGCACCGCACCGATGGACACGAAGCCTTTGCTTGTGCCCGTGGAGGTGCCCGGCTGCACCGCGCCGATGCTGAGGTAGCCTTTACTCGGCACGGTTACACCTCAAACTGGCCGGGAAATCCAGCTTGGCAAGCGACCGAGGTGCTTGTTAGTGAAAAGTCATTCGATGAGGCGTTCGTAAAGGGGGTCGTCTCGTATTGGACACCGCGCTGGTATGCTTCGAACAATGACGGCATGGTGGTTACAGTTGCAAAATCGTTGTTTATCAGTTGGCAAGACCAAGGAATTGTTAGATTGGAAATCCCGCTGATTGCATTGGAACATTTGTGAAAAATGTTGTTAATTCCGTCAATTCGATAATTAACCGCCGCAGCAATTGAAATTGCGTTTCCTGTGCCTGAACTGCTGCCGTAAAAGGTGTTGTTGATAAAATTGAGTAATCCGCTGCCACCATTGATGTAAACCAGATTGCCGCTCCCAGTAAACAAATTGTATGCCAAGGTGCAGCTATTACCTTGCATGGTCAAACCATACGCAGCAGATCCACGAAACGTGCATCCGTAAGCGGTAAAATTAGCGCCGCCGTACAATACATTGCAATAGCCAGATGTGCAGTCAAAACAACATCCTATGGCATTTACGCTGGTATTATAGGATATTTGAACAATATTGGCGTTTGTGCCACTCCCTCCAAATCGACATCGGACAAGCCTGACATAACCGTTTTGTGTTGCCGTTGACAACCCACCGCCATTGGTACTGGTAGTAAACGTAAACTCAATATTTTCGAGCCAATTGTAGGCGTTGAGAACAATGTTAGAGCCTGACGATACGCTGCTAGAAATAATTGGGCGTGTGGCACCTGACGGCGCTGCAGTTTGCCCTGTAGGTGCTACCAATGAGCCACTGACGTTGGCGCAGTTGTCGATGTCGCCGGGCGTGGCGTAGTAGCCTCGCCACCAGATTGGTTTAGCAGCAAGACCGACAGGCAGCGTAATAGATGAAGTAAAAGTATAAGTGCTCGCTTTGATGTTTACTCGAAGTCCGTTGAATTGACTTCCAACTAGGGCCGCCGAAGTCGATGGCGAGTTCATCGAGCCGTTCGTGTTGGTGATGTTCAAACTTGCCCACGCACCACCCACACGACAAGCCACCGTACCCGTGAGACTGGCCACGGTGCCCAGGGCGGTGTTGTTCGGGCTGCTTGCTGCCTGGTTGTAAATGACAATCACAGTCGAACTGGTAACGCTTTGCACCTGCCCGCTGAATCGCGAGATCGTTTCGCCGCTGTTGTACAGGCTGACCCACGAACCCGCCGAAACACCGGAAGCGAACGGCGTACCACTGCTTGCCGTGAACGTGGTCAGGCCGCTGGCAGTGGACACCGTGCCGAGAATCTCGGCAGGGTTTGATCCGCTGTCGGTCCCGGCGTTGCGATCGTCGCCGGTGGTCTGCATGTACAGATCGAGCAAGGCCATTGATCAACCTCGTTAGCCGATGTAGCCGTTGACCTGAATCGCGGCCGCTTGCTGGACTGCGGTCGTGGTATCAAGTGCCACATGGGCTTTCTGGCATTCGGCAAGGAACGACACAAGCTGACCGACGGTGATTGGCGGGCGTCCATCTGTCAGGCTGCCGTCGTCAATCACTGCCGTCTGATCGGCAGCCTGCAACATGGGCAGGATGCCCTGGGCCTGGACCAACGTCATCACGTTGGAGACGGCCACCGCCAGACGGGTCACATCGTCGGCCAGTGGCCGGATGGTTTGGTTGCAGAATCGCACGACTTGCGAATTTGAGAACGGCGTGGGCATCTTACTTGGCCTCTTGGGTTGGTGTGGTGGCTTGCGCAAGGCCGATCTTGATGCTGTATTTAATCGCATCGGCAACGTGGTTTACGGTGGTGGCAAACTGCGTGGCGATGGCGTAGATATTCGGATTCACGGCGAACGCTTCGGCAATCTCTGCCACGCTCACGCCTTTGTCCTCGGTCCTGATGCCCTTGCCATACTGCTCGGGCGCAAACGTGAGCAGCGGATAAGCGTCAAGCGAGACGGAACCAGGGCGTGCCACACATTCAGCCGTGCCAATGATTGCAATGGGGCCTGTGGGTAGTGTTGCATCGGCCATTAGGCGTTCCCTTCGGTCAGTGTAAATTGCGAGACGGTCACGGTGCCGCCAAGTGAAATCGTCGTCGTAAAGCTGAGTTCGCCACCGCTCACGCCTGCGGTTCCTTCGGCATAGATCGTGCTGCCTGCAGAGTCGGTGATTCGCCAGTAGCCAGGCGTGCCGCTTGCTGCTGCCGATGTGTCTTGCCACGTTCCGGCGAGAGTTGCCACGCCAGCCGATACCGTCCAGGCCGTGCTCGGGAGGTTAATTGTCGACAAGGGCGTACCTGTTGCGGCGTTGCCTGCACCTGGTGCCGAACCGGTGTAAATCTTGAGCTTGGCCGATGTGCCGATATTGCTGGTGAGGTTGCTCAACCTGTTGGTTCGCTGTGTTGTCGAAAGCTGCATTTACTTCACGGGCGGTTGGCCCATGCTCCATTCCCGTAATGTAAGACTGGCAAGGCCCAGGTTGCCCCGTATCGCACGCCCGCCGCATTCATGGCCCGCGATAGCTCCCAGTCCTCGGGCCGCGTCTGGGCTGTCCTGCTGCCGTCAGGCTCGCGGATAATTCGGTCGTGGATCTGAAACGTAAACGTGTCCCAGAAGGGCAGGCGAAGATCAGCCACCCAGCAACCAGTGTTGACCAGCAAAACCTCATTAGGCTTACAAACATCGGCAGCCGTGAAAGTCTCGGGGGTGTTGCCGTAATCTTCGACGTTGATGTATCGGTTAACCTTCCAGGGGTCGGCTGTGTCACCAATGGCGGTGCTTGTCTTCTTTCGCTCGTGTTCCTTGATCGGCACCACGGCGGAAACCATGTCCAGTCGGTGGCTTGCCATCTGCTCCAGCAAGGTATCGACCCAGCAAAACTGTTGCGGCACAAGATCGGCGTGCAGCATGGCCAGATGCGTCACGGTCCCTTCATCACGCCAATCAAGCGCCAACCCAAGCAGGCGGTTGAAGCACTGGCAGAGCAGGGATGTGGACGTAACAGACGTGCGAGTGATCACCCCCCGTGCTTTGCTCCCGTCCGGGTGGACGGGGGCATTGCAAAGGGCGATAGCCGCCCCGGCTTCCACCCCACCATAGTGAGGCATGACCAGGGCGACTTTCGGTTTGGTTAGCATGGTTTAGCTCGTCAGCTTGGGCATGGCAGCGTAATTGCCGCCGTAGTCCGATTCGACAATATAAACCACGCTGATCGTGGTATTGGCAGCGTTGGCCACACCTACCTGGAGGCAAGTAAACCCGTTGTTCTTATCAAGCAAAGAATTGTCGATGTCGATAAGATACTGGGCGTTCTTGCTGTTGGTGGTGGTGGTGGTGAACGTGTTCGACGTGACCGCCGTGTTGGTCCACGATGGCCCGCCGTTGGTGGCGGTGTCGGCATTCACCAGCACGCTGCTGAAAGCGAGCGCCTTTGAGCTGGTGCCGCTGGTGTCCTTGGCCTGGTTCAGCGTGATGGCCGAGCCGGTCACGGTGGTGCTGTTCTTCACGCTGATCAAAACCTGGCAGCCCTTGACCAACTTGAGGTTGAGCCAGTTGGGGCTTGCGCTGGACGGTGCAACTGGGGCCAGAGCCTCAACCACCGTAATCTTGTCACTTAACCTTGCGCCTGCGAATGGCATGGAATTTACTCCAATGAAGTCGGGGTAAAAGGGCGGTCAAGACAATCTCAACCGCCCGGTGCCATCAGGCACGGTTAGCATTAAGGGTGAGGATCGGGCTCAGGGCATTGCTGCCCTTGTATCGCGTGAGGGCCGATTCCCAATACGGGCGAGCATCCATACGCAGATAGAATTTAAACAACACTTCACCCGTGTCGAACAGGAAGTGAATGCTGGTCTGCTGCGTAATGCCGTTGGCCTTGACGGCCACGGCGTACTGGGTGGGGTCGATGAGGATCAAGTCCCCTTCGGCCCCCAGGTCTTCGTTAAACTCGTTGTAATACACGGGCTTGCCCTTAAGCATGGGCAGACCGGCACCGTTGAACGCCGAGCCGGGGGTATACGCGAACGTCGCCCCGTAGGTGTTCGTGCTTGTGCCCGTGTAGAACATGCGCTGGAGCTGACCTTCAACGGCCTGGTTAGCGAGCCAAACATAGCCGTCGCCCGAAGGCTTAGCCCGCTGCATCCACATATTGTCGATGTTGATTGCGGTCACGGTGTTGTTCGCACCGTTGCCAGCGCCCGCAACTGTGACCTTGGCGGGGCTGTTTAGCATGCCCAGGGGCATGCCGGTGCCGTTGCCACGAAAGAATGCGTCATTCGTCTTGAAGCGCAGTTCCCGTGCGGCCACGTCGCTGATTTCGGCTTCCGCTGCCGTGGAATCGTCAAGCAATTCCTCGGTTGCGGGAATCAGCAAGGTCAGCTTTTCCAGGCGCAGGTCAATCGTGCGGTAGGTCGGCTTAACCTTGGTGTACTGGGCGGCTTCACCGTTCCAGTAGGCCAGCACGCCACCATCACGGCTGCCGTCAGCGCGGCTCTTGTCGTTGCGAGCCCGAACCTTGACCGTGTTGCCGGTCGTGGGGATCGGGTTCATAAGGCTCAGGATGTTGAAGTCGTTATCAAGACTTCTTGTCCAGATTCCCGCAGCGAACTGGAGGGGAGCCATCACGCCGCCCTCGCTGTCGGCGTACTCGTTCAAACCGGTTGCCTTCGTGTCACCGTACAGCGCCTTGACGGCGTTGTCCGAGGACTTCAGCTTTTCCTGCCAGTTGGAGATTTCGCGGTTGAAACCTCGACCGCTCTTCATGCCAATTGCGTGGTCACGCACGGCATAAAGGTAATGGCCGAAGCTCTTGAACTCGCCCTTTTCCAGGTACTTCTCGTGTTCGCTCTTGATCGCGTCAACACGGTCGGTAGCCTTGAAATCGCTGTTGCTGTTGTTCTCGGTGTTGCTGCTGCTGCCGGTGATGGCAGGCCGCATGCCGCGAGTGTTGGTGTAGCTTTCGCCTTGCTCAACACGGGCCTTGATCCCGCGTGGGTCAGGCAGGCTGTCCAGCATGGCCTTAATGTCGTCCCGATCATCAAGCAGGGCCTGAAGGTCTTCGGCCTGCTCGGTGGTCAGGTTGGCCAGGTCAGCGCCGCCGTGATCATGGAGAGCCTTGACGGCCTCCTGAATCTCGGTGTAGGCACTCACCAATTCCGAGCGCGTTGGCGGCGCGTCGTTCTGTACTTCTTCAGACATTGATAAACCTCGTGGTCAGATCCGGGCCGCTAACAGGCGTTTCTGAAGTGCCTGAAGTGCGTTCGGATCGGGGCGCGGTGCGGAGGTGTCGTATAGCTCAGCGAGAACATCCCGTAGAGCCTTGACGGCTTCCCTCTTGGCCGCAGACAGGTAACGGCCTTGCTCGTGCCTCTGGTCAGAGGCTTTCTGGAGCAGGCCAACAACTGCCTCCACGTCGGCAACCAACGTATCAGCACGGCCGATGAGACTCCCGGCAACCGGGGGCTCACCATCAAACAACGCCTTGAGGGCGATTGCTTTGTTTCGGGGGTCTACTGGCTTGGGGCTCAAGCTCGCCTCGATCAATGGCCAGCGGTCAATACGGGTGATGCCGGCCTTCACAGCTTCTCGCTTCACCAATCGCTCGGTTGATCCGCTTGACCAGCCGAGAAGTCCCTGCGATGCTTTGGCGTACACGGCTTTCACATCGGGCTTGCTCATGTCGAGGTCAGCCTCAAACCAGAGACCGCCGTCCTGCACTTGGATGGAGCCGTTGCCAATAATCTCATTGCCCAGGCGGTTGGCAATGTCATCCACGCGGCCTAGGCCGTGGTGATACACCACGTCTAGCTGGCCTTTTACCGCTTGGCCGTAGTACGTCTGGTTGGTGAAGAAATCGCCTTGCACGTCGGCATCGGCTGGTGTGCCGAAACGTACCAGGAAGCCGCCCACCTTGGCAGGGCCGAGCGCCTTGCACTCGCCGCCGTACATGCTCAGCGTGTCGTCAGTCATGGGTGAGTTCCTTATCCAAGAATAGCGCGTGCTTGTGTTTGGCTGGCCAGTTTCCCGGCTTGAATCAACCGCTGGTATCTCTGGTTTTTGGTTTTGCGTCTTAGTGCTCGTCGTTCGGCAAGCAACGCCTCACGCCCTTCGGGGCTAAGATATGGATCTTTCAAGGCGTTATGAATTCGGTATGCGTGCGTGCCGGAATCACGAACACCACTATCCAACGTGGCATTAACTTGGCGTTGTCTCGTAGATGCCGCGTAATCAATTTGCTTCTGGCTCACACCTTGAACTGGTGGCGGGTTTCGTACCGCATTTCGTGCACCGCCAAGCATCTTGGCCGCTTGTAGCCGCTCAGCCGTGCCCCTGCCTTGAGCCTTGGGCTTCGCCTTCGGCTTCACATACGGCTTGGGTGCAGTGTCGCTGCGCCCTGGTGTCGCCAGCGGCTTGCTGCTCTTGGGCAACGGGCCACGGGAGCCAGTGGTGGGGGTGGGTGTTGGCGTTGCATTAGGTTCAAGTTGTTTTACTTTGCGAAACGCTTTGTCCATGCGCTTGTAAGAATCGTGAATTCTGCCACGGACAAGGCCATGTTTAGCAATGTGTTTTCCAACCGCAGGCTTATTTTCAATAGCCGCATTATTTTCTTTAAGTCGCTGCAAGTTTGTTTGATGTTTTGCGTTGATCTTGGCAACCAATCGCTTAGCACGCTCCAGCCTGCTCGGCCTTGCCGCCTGTGTCGCCACGGTGCCGCCCTGCTCGACGGTGACACTCTGTGTGGGGGCGGGCTTGGCACGCTGTGCCTCTAGCTCATGCAATTGCGTTTTTGCGTTGAGCAGTTTGGTTCCAGCACCTTTGGCCCGCGATCCGCCAAAACGCTTGATACCAGCAAGTAGTTTTTCTTTCTGAGCATTGTAAATCGTGTCGGATCGCTGCTCGCGGAGACGTTTCGCTTTTGCCAATCGCTCAGCCGTGCCCCGGCCTTCAGCCTTCGGTGCCGCTGGTTTGGCCTGTGCTGCACGCTTTTCGCCACGAATGCGGTTAGCTTCGTCCAGCCTGTTTTGCGGGGTCATCCATGACGCATTTTCCTTAGCCTGCTTGAGCAGGTGCCGCGTGATCGGCTTTAGCTCAGCTTTAGGCTGTGCCGCTGGCTTGGCCGCACGCTGGGCGCGTAGCTCGGCAGCACGGGCGTTACGTGCAGGCTGCACAAGCCGCTTGGATTCGCTTAACGGCAGGGCAACAGACTTGCCCCGTTCCATGACGCGAATCTCACCATGCCTGGTGGTGCCAACGATGTGCTCTGGCGATGTGTACGTGGTGATTCGTCGCGGGTTGGCGTTCACAAGTTGCCCACCACCTGCCAAGTATTGCTTGGCAAGAACGACATTCTTGTCCATTCGTTTACGTTGCAGCGGAATAGACGCTTCTTGCTGTTTCTGCCGTTGTGCTGTTTCCCGGTCGGCTTGCCGTTCAGAACGAATGGAATTAGCCGCCATTGTTCGCTGTTCTGACGTGTATTCCGTTTTGTTGCGGCGGGATGCGTTAATCAAGTCGCGGGTAGATTCTTTCAGTTGTGCCGGTGCTTGGGTACCTTCTTGCGGTGCTGCTGTCTGCTTCCCGCTCGCACGCTGTGCCCACAATTCCTGCGCACGCGCAAGCCGCTCTTTTTGCGTCACATGCTGCCCGCTGAACCGTTTCTCCAGCGTCTGGGCCATTGCCTCACGGCCTGCTTCACGGTGGCCTTGTGCGCGTCGGTAGCCTGCCGCAATCGCACGGCACTTGGCGAGCGTGGTAAACGTCTGAGGCGTGGGGTGCCCACGCTTCCAGTCGCTCATGGCCTGGCTGCATTCCGTGCGCCCGGTCTTGTTCTTCTTGCTCACCAGCTTGCCGGTGTGTTGGTGCTTGACCAACTCTTGCGCCTTGGGGCCGGCAGGGGCCTTGGGTGCAGCGATAGCTTTGAGGTCGTCGCCAATCGCTTTGGTGGATTTGATGCGGTCCCATCGTTGGCGAAGCCTATTCATTTTGGCTTCACGGTCGGCAATGCCTTGTTTTGCTTGCGCGTGCGTCATGATGCCATGCTGGGCGGCATGATGAAAATATGCGGCTTCTTCTGCCAATTGACGACCACGTTTGTTTGTCTTTTGACGAATGCGTTGCCGCTGCGATTCTTTTAGCGCTTTTAACCGTTTTGCATTGGTTGCGCCACGCTGATTGATTTGTTCGTGATGCTTGGCAGCATTGCGTAAATCGATTTTGTTGCCATAACCTTCGGCAGCTTGCTGGCGATGATATTCGTGGCTGGTTCGCGCTGACTTTTCTTTTTGTAGCAACTCTTGATGAATTCGCTTTGCGTGCCGCTTGGCATGGGCAAACCTGGCGCGAGCGCTTCCGCCCGTGGATGCAAATTTGCCGTGCATGCGGCGATGCTTAGCTTCGTCCCATTTGCTTTGCCCGCTTGTGAAATGTGCCGCAGGTGCTTTGGGAGCCTTGGGGGCAGCGATGGCAGCCTTCACCGCCTGAGCAAAGTCGATGGCTTTCTGGCACGAGCAGCCGACGTGGGCTTTCTTCTTGCGCTTCAGCTTTTTCTTGCGGAGCTTGGCGACGGTCTCAGGGGGCGAAAGATCGTTGGTGTCCAGGTCATTCATTTTCGGCGTCCCCTTCGTTGTCGCCCTCGGTTGCTTCGCTTTCGCCAGTTGCGGCCTCGTCTTGACCGTCTTCTAGCCCCTGCTGTTCCGCGTTCATGTCTTGCTGGTGCTGGCTGGCCTCTTCGGTAGCGGCCTTAGAGTCCTCGGTGGGCGTGCCGTAGTAGAGGTAGCCGTCTGGGTTGGCCTCTTCCAATGGCTCAACGCCTGCAATCTCACGGGCCTCGTTGCGCGTGCCCAGCGAGTTGGAATAGAACTGGGTTGCCCGCTGCATTCGCTCGTTGGCGTCTTCCCGCAGGGCCGCCACGTTCTTCCGCTCAAACCAGAGTTCTAGCCGTGGGTCAAATTCAATGAGGAGCTGATTGGTGAGATGGTCGGCAATCGCATCCTGTAGCGGAATCACCGCATGTTCCCAGGCTTCTCGGCGTGCTTCTTTCTTGTTGGCATACGTGCGTGTTTCGGCACTGCTGGGCAGGTCCAGCGCCATGCTATTCAAGCCGAGAGCCGAGAGCAGCATGCTTTCCGGTCGGTCGAGAATGCGGTCGATCAGCATGCCTTCGGGGCCGGTGCCAAGGTCCACCAGGTCAACGGGGATGTTTACGTCGGTCACGCTGCCTGCAGACTCACCACCCAGGCGGTTACGGATCGCACGCGATGCCATGCCCATCTGGGCCTCATCAGGGCCGCCACCCTTGAGCACCTCTTCTACGCTAACCTTGGGGCTCAAGAGCTTGCCCACTGTGCCATTGCGTAGCACGCTGGCCGTGTAGCGTTCGCCCGCGTTGATTGCTGCCGCGTTGCGAATCTGACACTGGATCTTGCCCAGGCCAAGCAGGGCGTTGTCGGGGTCGGGCACGTCGCGGAAGTGGATCACGTCGCTGGGCTCGTAGGCCACTTGCATGCTGCCCATGCGATAGCGGTATTCTTTGACCGGCGGATACACGCCAGCGGGGCTTGCCACCACGATCATCCACTTGGCGGGGAGCCAGTAGATTTCTGTGGGCAGCCCCCCAGCCCCTCGCACTTTGGCGGCGTAGGCGTTGCCGTAGATCAGGTAATCGCTGAGAATGCCTGCCCATGTCTGCCGTCCAGGCCAAAACGGGTTAGCCCGCTCCAGCAGTTGCAGCGCGGGATGGTTGGGAATCGCCTGCTCTTCTTTGCTTTCCTGCTCGTAGCCCACCACCATCGGGGCCGACAAGAATTGCCGCGTGAGCCAATCAAGCGCGATGGAAAGCACGGCATGACGGCGCAGGTCGCCCGCTTCGCGCTGGTAATCCAGTTGCGAGCCAGGCGGCACCCACCGTAGGCCGGTGCCCGCGTTCATCATGCTCCACGGGCTCGCCGGAGGGCGACCGCCCATCAGGGCCTTAAACGCTTCGCGGATGTTTTCGCGGATACTCAATCGTCTTCCTTGTCGTGCCGTTGAACGTCAACGGAGGTGTTGATTCGCATCGTTCGCCGTCTGCCGAGTCCCCATGCCGCGAGAGCCAGGGCAATTACCGTGTCGTCATGCATGCCATCGGGGGCACCCATGCGCACGTTGCGGGCCTGCGTTAGCTCGTACTGGTAGGCAAGCAATTCCGTTGTCTGAACGTCATGGTCAAGGAGCTTGACTTCGCCCTTTTCGATTCTGATGGCCAGATTGTCGATCAGGTTTTCCTTGCTGGCATTCGTGAGCGTGTAGCCCCTCACGTTGATGCCAGTCTTCCGCAGTCGCTCGAATAGCGGATCACCCAGGCCAGTAGAATCAACGTAAGCCGTGGCGCTGTATTGCCTGCAAACGGTTTCGATCCGATCGAGCTGGCGTTCCCAACTGATCTGGTTGAACCGCTCAAAGTAAACTTGCCGGGCATCGCTGGAGAAGATCGACAAAACCGTGAAGTCTTCGGTGCGTGCCAGGTCAATCCCGAGCGTGTACGTGAGGGAATCGGACGGTGCTTCGTTTGCTTTGCGTCCTTTGTCTACTGCCTCACGTACACCCCGGAAGACTCCGCCAGCGTCCTCCAAGAACGTGGCTTCAAATTCTTGGGCAAATACTCGTTCGGGCAGGGTTGCCCGTTGTTCCTCGATTTCTTCCAGTGGCACATGCGGGTTGGTCGAAGTTGGCATTCGCCAGCTCTTCCAGCCGGGCTTACCGTCCTGCCCCCACTGGTACGCCGCCGCAAAGAAGTTCATCCCTTTTGGCGTGGAAAGGAAATCCGCACTCCCTCGCAAGTCTGTCAGCGTGGGGCGTATTGCCTTGTTCCACGCCGTTTCCAGCGCCTTGCACATGGCGGCCTCATCTACCACGATGTGCTTGTACTTGCGGCTTCTGCCAGCGTCGGGGTTGTCCTTGAGACTCCAGAACTCGACCACTCCGCCCGTGGTCAACCTGATGCGGCCTTCGCTTTTGTTGCTTTGCTCAATGATCGGTTTGAGGCGTCGGTTGATCGTGTCCCAGACTTCGGTGAGGTACTTGTACTCAGGGGCAAACCAGCCGACCGGGTAGCCTTGCAATGCGGGGTGGATGATGCGATCCGTGCCCAGCACGGTTTTGCCCCAGCGCCGTCCGCAATCGACCACATTAAACCGGCTCGCTTGGCTCACCACCAATTTCTGCCCCGGATGGAGCTTCTGAAGCCGGATCGTCGGGATCGTCTCGGTACTCAACGTAAATCTTTGTCGCTGGTGGTGTGCTGCTGTCGTTCGGGCGGCCCAAAACGCGATCAATCAGGTAAATGTTTGCTTGCCGGTCAGGCGGTGTCGTATACACCCGACCCCGGTCATCCTCGATATAAACACCATCGGCAAGCCGGTCCAGATTTCCTTTGTATCGCTCCAGGTCGGCCAAAATGAGGGCATAGAAATCAGCCGCGATTTCAGGGCGATTCCTTTTTTTTAGTGAGCCCTCAGTACCAGACATCTTTTTCCCAGTTGTAGGTATAGCGTGGCCCCGTTATCACCGCATTCCGCTCGCCGTCGATTGATTTTCGCATCGGATGCATGTGATACATGATCATGGCGCAAGCCGAATGCAGGGGCTTAAAATTTTTCGATCCTGGTGGGCGATAGCGTGACCGTGCTGGGCCTTTGACCTCACATCCACACAGCCAGCAGCAGGGCGTCACCCTTTATATCCTGGGATACACGAGAACTCGCCATTTTCGGCCAGTGGACAGCGACCTTTGCTGATCAGCAGCATGTTGTCGGCGTGCTTCTTTTCGCAGTCTTCCAAGGCTTGCTTGGCGTGATCGCACTCGGCTTTCTGGGCCTGCACGGCAAGCCACCGCATAGCCACTTCTTGAGCCGCTCGCACGATCACGAACGCCAAGGCAATGATTGAGCCCGCCATCGAAATGGAACCGGGCTGAGCTTGGGCAAACAGGGTGCCGAGGCTGGCCAATGCGATGCCTGCACCCGCTGCCACGTTGTTTGTGTGATCGTGCATTACTTGACCCCCAGTGCAGTCTTGAGCTTGGTCGCTGCGTTGATCAGGTCATCACAGAACGCCATCAATGGTTCCAACGCAATCGGGGGCAAGGGCTGTGGCGTGGGTGACGTTGGTGGTATTGGCTCAGGTGTGGGCGTTGGTGTGCGGTAGTCGGTTGCCCCGTAATAGCCACCGTCGCCTGCGATTGGTGGAGGCGTGGCAGGGGCGGGAAGTTCGATGCTGTGCTGGTCGAGATTCATCAGGTGTTGCCATGCGGCCAGAGTTTGAACGCCAGCCCAATCTCCCCACACAAACGCATCACGACAAGTCGTGTACGTGTAGCAGTTCTGATCCCACTCAATCGCAGGTACGTTCTTGCCCCCAGGCTTGAGGCACACATTCCGCAGCGGGTTGCCCTGGTAGTCTTTGCCCGTGTTTTGGAGCAGGTTGTGGCTTACGACAAGGTGATGCGTCGGGAGCATGTTGCCAAGGCTGATCGCGCCGCCGTCTTCGCTGGTCTCATGCCTTACCACGATGCGAGAGGCCACATAGGTGCCGCCGCTGTCGTGGTGGAACGTGTTGATGCCGTCGTAATTCGCTACCGCTTTGCGGTTTTGGTTAAAACCCTGCTGGTCCTTGACCGTATTAAAGTCGTGCACGGCTTGCGGGTTCCAGCTTGGGGCCTGGCTCACGATGTGGTTGTAAAGCCCGTTGTGCTGGAACGAGCAGCGGTACAGGCTGTGCGTATCCATCGCGGAGAAGCCAGAGACGTTGCTCTCAAAGCTAGAATGAGCACACACGCCACCGCCGCGCATCTGTAAGCCGCTGTGGCCACCGTCGCGGAACTCGCTATCAACAACGATCACTTGGCGAGCCATACTGGCGCAGTAGACATTGTGACAAAAAATATCGTTGTCGTCTGGCTTGGGCTCCGTGCCATCGTATCGCCAACCGTTGTGCTCAAAAAAACTGCTCGAGATTAAGAAATCGCCGCAGTGAGCAATGAACATGCCTTGTGTGTGAGCCGGGCTTGCCACGTTGGCGTGAACGTCCTTGATGCTGCAATTGATCAGGGCACAGCCGATCGGGGCTCGCTCCATTGCCGAACCGTAGCTGGGCTGAAGCTGCACGTTGCTGAAATCGCAGTCAATCAGGACGATGTGATCTTGAGGGCTTCCGGCTGGCCAGATAGGGGCAAGAGCGCCTCGGGTGGCATCGCCTTGGAATTGAAGACCACTGAAAAACTGATAGGGAGCGTCGCCAACTCGTCCCGTGCTTGGGTCGAACTGCCTGAACCAAACCCGCTCGCCATTAGGGTCGGGGTCCGTGCTGGTGTCACCGAGCAGGATGGGCTTTGTGCCGGGGTCAGGTCCATAAGCGGGGTTCCAGTAAGAGTCGTAGACGCTGGGTTCGCTGATGCTATCGCCAGGAGTTTGGATCAACCAAGGCTCAAAAGAAAACGTGTCGCCGCGAAGCAATTGGATATGCACGTTATCGTGCGTGGCCAGTGATTTCAGGGCCTTGCCAATGGTCTTGAAGGGTGTGGCCTGCGATCCATCGCCGGTCGTGTCGCTGCCCTTGCTGCTGCTCACATGCACTTCATCGGCAAAGGTCATGTGCTCAATGGCCAGCTTGCCATCGGCATTGATCACGCTCTCGTTGTCGGCTGTGATCGTAGCCGCCGCCGTAGAATTGCCACGGTTGTCTGAACATAGGCCAGCAGGCACAACCACGGGGCAGTCATGCCAAGGGGCTGGCGTTGGTAGTAGGCAAGTCACCGTAAAACACACGGATTGCCGTTTGAACTGTGCAACGCTGGCCGATGGAGTGCATGAATTCAGCGTGGCCAAACAAGCCGAGTCTGGAATTTCGGCTACTACTCGCAAGTTATCAAGCAAAGGTTTGGTTGTGCTTGCATAAATGCGAGCCTTGCCTCCATGCGGAGTGGTATCTCGCCAGTTCAGCGTGATCTTTTGTCCGTCGCCGATCTGGTGCCCACGCTCCCCGCTGTTGTCGCTGTTGCCAAAGATTGGCGGGCTTGTCTTAACCTCGTTCCCGTCTTTGTCGGTTAGCGTCACCAGAAAGAAATATTCACCCGCCTTGAAATTGCCACCACCCTGTGGCGGGTCGATCCAGGGCAAGGCCATATTCCAATCTTCGCACTGCACGCCGATAGTCTCAGCCGCCTGGCCGTTGACCGTGACCACGGAACCACGCCGCTGGGCTGGCATGTAGTCCATGAAGCCCACATCGGTAAGCCGGTTTAATGCAGGCTGGCCCACGGCAACACCCGCCTCAAACTGGAGGCGAACAGTGCGACCATCGGCCATGATGCGAGCAGAGGTGAGGATGAATTCAGGCATGCTTGTTGTGGTGTGCTTCTAGTCGCGTGGTGTAGTCTAGCGCTTTGCAAAGATCGCTTGCCGCTTGTCCCTTGCGGTCGTACCTGATCATGTACTTGAGAGCGTTACCACGCAGGAATCCCTCAAATTGCTCGGGGGTCAGCGTGGCCTCGATCAGATCCATCGACTGTGAGCCGTCGCGGAGCAGGTAGTGTGCGGGGGTGTGTGAGTCACTAACATCGGCCGTGATCACCTCCTCTCTCGTCGCGGCAGATCCTGCCAGCGCGGACACGGCTTCGTACACTTCGGCTGCATCTACACAATCGTGGCAAGTGCAGCCCTGCTGAAGATCAATTGCACTCATACCAACACCACCGGGGGTTCTGTGCCAGGTTGTACCGTCGAGGCTTCCACAAAATACGCTTCTTTGCCATGCTGCTGTTCCCAGTGAGCCCGGGTCAGCCAGCAATAGCCGCCCACACCCCACTTGGTACTCCAGCTATTTTGCATCTTGATCTGCCAATCGCCGTCTTTGCCGCGTCGCATTCCCCAGCCCACGGCCACGGCATGATTACCCTGGCCAGGGTTTACGGGCGGGATGCCGTTGGCGTCCACATCACCCCAGTTGCGTTCAGCTCTCACCGAGATGTTGCAGGGCCTGCGAAGCTGTACCGCGTTACAAATGTCGTCCCATGTGTCGAGCTTGCCACCGAGGGCGATCTTGTGGTTCTGTGCGTCGGCTTTGGCTTGAGTGCTGAGCCGGTTGGGATTGATGGTGCCATGTGATACGTAGGTATCCAAGCACGTGCCAACGTCCTGCATCAGGACCAGGGCGTCACCGATGTTTGACCCACGATCCCAGCCCCCGCAGAGCTTGGCATACACGAACCACGCTGATAGCTCGATAGCCGATGCCGTACCGATACCCACCCATCGACACAGTTCAAGCGTGGACGCCGCAGCGTGGCCATTGCAGGCCCCATAGCTGCCCTGGTCCTTGACGATGGTCGGCACACCCGAAAACTCGAATTCTTGCCACGCATCCTGTGGGAGCTGTGGCAGTGCAGACATCAGCGTGGGCTGAGTGTCTAGCGGGGGAATCCACCCTAGTACGCGGGGGATGCCGCCGATTTCGATGTGTGGGAGTTCGATACTCACGCTTGGCATGGCTCCAAAAGTGCCAGCTTGGCCTGCTCATCGGCGATGCGGCGTTGTGCGATGGCGAAGTAGCCGGGGTCGATCTCGCAGCCGATGAAATTCATGCCCAGTTGCACGCACGCCACGCCGGTTGTGCCGCTGCCCATGTAAGGGTCGAAGATGGTTGAGCCGGGTACTCCAGGCAATCGCCCTGGTGCAGCGTGATCTTGCTCACGGCTTGTATCTCCGCACCGCAGCACTGACAGCAGCAGCGTCGGCCACCTTGCCAGACTCCAGTACCTTGCCGTTGGTGTCCTGCACGATCAGCGTGGGCGTCCCAAAGCGTGCCACAAACTGGTCTAGCTTCACACCCAGCAAAGCCGGGTCATCGTGCGTGTACGTGCGTAGCTCGATCTCACCAGGCTTGGCTAGGCTCCTCACCGCTTCATGCGTGCGTAGGTTGGCCTGCTTCGGATCGTTCGCCTCGACGATCAGCGAGACCCACACCTTGCCGCTCACAGGTGTGGGCACAGGATCGGGGGCAGGTGGTGCGGGAGGCGTTGGTGGCACGGGTGCAGGCCCCGACAGCGGGGTTGTGGTCACGGTGATAGCCACGCCATCAAGCACCACGACCGCAGGCCGGGCAGGGCCGGGTGCAATGACGATGGGGGCTTGGGTGGTGAGCGTCAGGACGAGGGCGGTTAACACTGGCGAACCTTTAGGGATTGCCGAATAGTTGAGAGCGAAGAGGCAGGGATTTGCACCCCGCGACCGGGAAAACCAGGCGATTGCCTGCCCGTGCCTTACTGTCTCGGCCACCCTTCAAGTAAGCGAGGGGCAGGAATCGAACCCACCAGCCTAAGGGCGTCTCTGGCTGCACCAGCGTCCCCGCGCGTGCTACTGAGCCGCAGGCGGTGCGATGGCGTTGAGCTTGTCGATCTCAGCTTGCAATGCCGCAGCGTCAGATTCGGCCTGGGCCTTATCAGCCTGTGCGGCCTGGATCGTGGCCTTGAGGCTTGCGATCTCAGCACTTTGGGCCTGTACCAGGGCGGTCACGTTGGCGACAGACTGCTGCAATGCGTTCAGCTTTTCCGATACGGACATGACTGGCTCCGGGTAAGCGAGATATGCAAAAAAAATCAGGCCAACTAGCCCGATTGCACCAAAGGCGATGATGTCTTTCACAGGAGGATCGGCACGATGATCTCTGCCGCCTTCAGCAGCCAGCCAGCCAGCTTCAATGCCGTCGCTGGGCTGATCGGGCAGGCCATCATCACATGGGTGCCGTCATCGTTTGGTTCGCTGCTGCTGGCGATTGAAAGCTGATCGAGCAGCTTGAGTGCCTCGTCATTGCTCAGCGTCTGCGCGTTAACAGACACGGCAAACATGCCCTTGTCAGCACCAAGAGTCGCGCCAAGGCCCCAGCCAGCCAGCTCCCAGCCAGCGTGAGCGAGCTGCAACTGGCCAGCATGGGTCTTGACCGCCCCATTTTTGATCACACTGAGAGCGTCAACCAATGCGAAGCCGGGGAATGATGCGGGAAAGGGCGTATATGGATCGCTCACGCTGACTCTCTCAATGTAAGAAAAATGTCGTGGATGTGCCCGCTGAGACGACGGGTTGCCCTGCTATCGGCTTTCACGGGGCACCTTGCAGGACGGGAGCAGAGACGTGCTTCAATGCCGAATTGCCGCGAGTCTGCGAATTGTTGCGGCTTCTGGTGTGTCCATTGATTCAACGGCCTTGACCGCTCGGTGCACCGTCATCCGGCTGCACCCGTGAAGCTTAGCGACGACGTGACCAGGGTGGTTGCGGATTAAGTAGTCCTTGGCCACTTCAAGCGGGTCGATTTTTGCTTTCGGTCCAGGCTTGATCATGTTACTATATCTCCCAGAGTGTAACATGATAATACCATAAACGCTTATGCCTCAACAGGATGATTTTTTTCGGGGTGTAACATAATTGAGGGTGCAACCGTGCTGAGACCGCTTGACTTGCTGGATTGGGTGGTAATCTCGGAACTTCTGTCCGGCCCCGGTGGCATGCCTGGTCATCCTGGTCCGGCGTGGTCCCCGCGTCGTCGGTTGATAGTGATCAGCACGGAAGCCACGGTTGCCGCCCTGGTCGCAGACGGCTGGCTTGATCCGTGGATAGAGCTAGAGTCGCTTACCCTTTCCCCGCTCGCGGCGCAAATACTTGGCGTGCGGTTGGAGTGTGGTGAGGATGAGGCCGAACCCTACTGGGTGGAGGTGACCAGGCCGGAACGCTCGCCAAAGCTGGCACGCTGGATGGTGTCGCTGGGCTCGCTGGATCACCTCCCAGACCCACGCAAGCCGAGGGCTGAGGATCACGACCCAGATCCCGAGCTACAAAAAAAGCCCCCCGGTCTGGCCGGAGGGCTTGGAAAGATCAGGGAATATCTGGGGTCGAAGAAAAGGCGAGCGGGTTAGCTTGCTTGGTCTTTCTCCACTAGCCACCGGATCGCCCCCGTGATGCTGGGGGCAGGCCCGTGGTAAAGCTGCTCGCGCTCTGCGATTGTTACGAGCTGGGCCGCTAGTTCGCGGGGCACGCTTACGTGCATGCCGGGTGGTTGCCGCCCCTCGGGCTTTGGAGGGCGGCCACGCTTGCGGGGGGTGGTGGGGGTACTCATTGTGCGTACTGGTCGGACATAGCCGCAGCCAGATCATCATGGCCGTGCTGCTTGGCCCACTGCTCAATCTGCTCATACCGCGTGTCGTGGTCGGCGTGGTCGTACTCGCTCAGGTCTTGGATCTGCATGGCTTCGCAAGCCTCCTCCATCGTCAACACGATGGCAGGGATGGATACGCCAGACTTTTGGGCGGCGGCTTGACGGTGCGTGCCAGTGACGGCCACATGGCTACCCAGCTCCTCAATCAGCACCACGGGTGGCACGGTCTGGCCAGCGGTGAGCTGTGCAGCAATCTCACGCACCTTGTCCCAATTGGTCACATCATGCAGGGGCTGGTAGTTGCCTTTGGTCATGATCTCGTGTGGCATCGTCGTCTCCCTTTGCTTGCGGTGCGGTGCGTTTGGCTGACGGTTCTATAGTAGCAGCTGGATTATTTGTGTCAAGGATATTTCTAAATTTATTTTGCACATCGAAATACCGGCAGGGAATTCGGCAGGGAATCACCTGGCCAAGTGTGGATTTATGCAGACTTCGCACGTATCATTCTTTGCCCGAAAACCTAAAAAACGCTGTTTTTCCTGAGATTTGCGTGTGGCTCGTTGTCATGGGGTTTGATGACGAAGTGTCTTGTTTTCAGGCCGATCATGGATGTTGGGCTCGGAATCGGGCAGGGATGGAGATTTAGCATGGGTCGTACACCTAAACCCTGGTACAGGTCTACACGTCAAGAGTGGCGGGTCGAGGTCGGGGGTGTTCAGTACCTCTTGCACAAGGGCGGTCCGGATGAGAGGGAGCAGGCTGAAGAGGCTTACCATCAGCTCAGGGTCGATCTGACGGCAGCCAAGAAGGCCGCAGCCGTGGCAGCGTCGGCACCTCCTGTGGTGGGTGAGGTGGTGGTGCGGTATCTCGACTCGCTGGCAACCAGGCTGGAGGATGGCGAGCTAAGCCAATCGCATTACGTGGGGCAGGTGCGGGTTGGTAAGTCGTTCGCGCTAGCCTACGGGGATCGTCAGCTATCCACAATCACTGCCGACGATATTCAATCGTGGTTGGCCAAGGGGGGCAATCGTGGTCCTTGGAACGCAACGTCACGGTACTACGCGATCCACACTTTGCGGGCTATCTGGAAGTTTGCAAGGAAGCTGAAGTTTGACCCAGGTGATCCGTTCGATGCGCTTTACACTCCCACACCAGGCCGGCGGGAAGAAATTCCCACGCTGGAGCAGTTGGAACTTCTGATCCAGGCTATAGCCCACGAGAGCGCCAGGGAGATCCTACGGTTTATCGTGGCGGTTGGTTGCAGGCCGGGAGAAGCGTACACTCTGGCAGCCAAAGAAATAGACTGGGCTCGGGATGTTTTCGTTAAGCCGGGGAAGACCACCAAGAAAACGCAGAAGCTGAGGGTGGTGTATATCCCGCCCGAATGGATGCCGCGTCTGCGAGAGCTTGCCAAGCTACACCCGGAAGGCGAACTGTTCCGCGCTCCCTGTGGTGGACCATGGACAATCAGCTTGCTGGGGTATCACGTTCGCAAGGCCCGCAGAGGCAAAGGCTGGCCGTGGGCGACGGTGTACGGGCTTCGCCACTTGTTTGCCACAGAGGCGTTACGGCGTGGCGTACCAGTGGCACACGTTAGCGAGTTGCTTGGCCACGTTGATACCAAGCAAGTGATGAAAAGCTATAGCCACCTGGCTCGGCATGATGTCGAACTGCACGCCAGTCTGGCCAGGGTGCAGGGGAAGCCCAAGAAGCGGAAGCGTTAATGCCTCTTTAGCCTTGTCCGCCAATCGCTCACGCTCACCGCTGGCTTTGTGGCCCGCGTTGGCGTTGGTGCGGGCTGTGGTGGCTTTGGCTTTGCTGCAAATAATCGCTTGGCGTCTTCAATAGGCACCCTCCAAATACCTGCGCGACCGCGATCATATTCCGCAATCAGCACACGGTAAACCGTGGACGCACTGCATTGGAATATGTCGGCGATTTGCGCGACCGTCAGGTATTGTGGAGGGTTAGACGGCACGGCTGAAACTTGCTCCTTGTGTGCATCGCGTGGCCAGTTCGACTAGCCAACGTGCCAGCGGTTCGGGTGTGTGTTCGCGTTCGGCTTTTGTGATGTGCGGCCTGCTGTCACGTTTGCGGCTTTGCACGACGTGAGACGGTTCGCCAAGGACCAGCGGAACGTCGGGCATGTTGTGCGGCTCGCATCCCACGCAATAAAGCCAAGTCAGCTTGTCGGCCTTGTGCCCCCACCAGAATTGCGGGGCCTCCATCGTCCACCCCCCCCCATGAATCACGCTGTCCAGGGAGAGGCAGACGTTGAGATGGCCATAGCAAAGAGCCAGCCGGATGCTCCAGCACACCGCCAAACTCTCGCACCAGCGCCACGGCCAAGCGTGCGATGTTGCGCTCGTCTGGCCGTGGATTGGCAAAACGCCGCAAGCGTCCCCATGCGCGGCATGGAGGATGTGCAACAACAGGAAGCGGGCCGTCATAGGTGCGGGCGTCTCGATCCATGTCGTACACATCACACCCGGCAATGCGCTTGTAGATTGAGTCCTGCCTTGCAAACAGGACTGCTACCTTGGCGTCAGTTTGTGGAGGAGGGGTAGGTGCCACGGTACTAGCTTTGGCCTTTCAGCTTTTTGAGCCGCCTCTGAAACTCGATCACCTTGCGCCGCCCTTCCAGGATCTCCAGGAGTGCGGGCTTTTGTTTGCGGATCGACGCTGCCAGTTCGTCGCTGGGCGTCGTACCATTCGGCCAGGTGTCATGCACCTGGCCACCGTAGGCGACGACATGGCACCCGCATGTGCCTTCCAGCAGGTCAAGCAGGGCGCTAGCCTGGTCATGGCTCACGGGGTGGCTCCTCGATGCCAGCCGCCGCGTGGGCTTGCTGCCATGCCGCGATTTTGTCTGCTTTTTCTGGTAGCGTCAGTGCGTCCCATAGTTTGATCACTACACGCTTGACGCTATTCGGCCAAAACACGTTTTCGCTTAACGGCGTGTAATTCCAGATTTGCAGCAGTGCTTCCTCAGCCTTTTCAGCCCGCTCGCGTGCGGCGGTGAGTTCGGATTGGAGTTGTTCCACCTCGCACACAAAATCACATCGCTCACAATCGGGGTTAGGTTCGCGCGGTGGTAAACAACCGCAAATGCAACCTTCACGCATCGTCTCGCTCCTTTGCGGGGGCTCGCGCCCTTGTGTTGGGGTTATCGCCCCCGGCTTACCAAAGACGCTTGGGGCATCTTTCGATGGCCGGGGGCAAGCTGGCCGCTTTTGTTTTTTGATCTTCAACCAGTGAAATCACATACGCCCTGTCTTCATCCGAAATCGAACGGTTATACCACATGTGCATCATTTTGGACGCAAGACGTATGACAGTCGGCTCTGCCTGTTCAGCCCGCTCGCGTGCGGCGGTGAGTTCCTCAATAACTTCCTGGTAGGTTTTGGACTTATATCCCGGCAAGCATTCGCCGCAACAACTGCACTCGTTTTCCAAGATTGGAAAGCAGCGTTCGCAATATTTGCCAGATTGCGTTTCATCTTCCTGGTCAAACAGCAAGCCGCAAAACTTGCAATTGTGGTCGCTCATCTCTCGCTCCTTGTGGGGCGGATCGTCCCGCCCCCTGTGTGTGTTATTGGTGGGGGTTCAGGCTGAACACGGCCGAGCCGTCGTCATCGGTGGCCAGGAACCAAACGCCCGTGCCGTCAATGCTGGCCCATGCCCCGGTGGCGTCCGTCACGCGGTAGTTGCCAGCCTCTTCGTTGGCAAGGCTCAGGCCGCTTGCGGTGATGCTGTTGCCCTGGCCGTCGTCAATCAGCATGCTGAAACTCTGGTCATCGCTGATCGTGATCGTGATCGTAGCCTGCACTCGCTGGCCCCCGATCTTGACCAAACCGGTGCCGGTGTACGTGGTGGCGGTGTCGATGGCATCGGTGCCAGCGTCCACGGCTTCAAGCGTCACTTGCCCGCCAATAATGGACCCGGTGTGCATGTTACGGGAAAGCTGGTGCGGTGGGGCGATGGTGGTCAGGAGCTGGCGTGGTTCGAGGCCAAGGATAGAGGGGCGAAAAGATCGACGCATGGGGTTAGCTTCCTAAGCTAAGGGGAAGGGAAAGGACGTTAGGCTGATTGGTTGAGCCACCCGGCTTGCGGGCGTTGGTTCAGGGGTTTGCGTTGCGGCTTGGCTTCTTGTGCCGCTTCCACAACACGGCAGACATTCGGGTCGTGCCTGCGTTTGACTGCGGCCTTGTACTCGGCTCGCCAGCGTTTGATTTCTTGGGCTGGCGTGAGGGGGATGGCGCGACGGCGAAAGGCTTTTTCTGCCTCTTCGCTGTGGTAGCGTGGTGTGCTGGCAAGCACGGCCTTTTGATGTGCTTTGATGGCCGCATCAAAAGGCCCTGGCTTGGGTGGTGTTGCCTCCGTTGGTGGGGTGTAGACAGGCTGGATAATTTCTTTTGGCTTGGCCAGTTCGGCCTCTCGCCACTGGATAACGTCTTGAACGTGATACAGTGTGCGAGCGTTAAACCGGATTCGCCTGATCACATCGTGCGATGTTTTTTCGATGGCTTTTCGCACTCGCCACCCTGCGCCCATTGACTGCAAAACGGGTTGCAGGCAGCTATAGCCTTCAGGCGGCACACGCTTGCGGCGTGCCTTTTTTGCTTTGGGCTCTTTGGGTTGCGATGCTTTTGCCTTGCATGCCTCCTTGGCTTCGTGTCGTGCTTGCTCCCAGGCGATCACGTCGGCCCGGTGAAAGAGCGTGTGGTTTTGCAACGATTGCCGACGTATTACGCTGGCGTCCGTGGCCCTGATTAGCTTGTGGTGCCAGTGGGAAATGGCATGTTTTTCGGTTAGCTCGTTCAGCGTGGTGTACTCGTCGCTTTTATGAGCGTGCAGCTTGGACAATGCCCCTTTGGGTATTGCCGCGCAAATTCGCTGGAACGTCTCCGGGGCAAGGTATGCCGCGCCGCCTTTCTTTTTGGAAAGGGTTCGCGGAATGCCATGCTGTCGGCAAAGGCGATTCAAATGGAATACGGTAATCCCAATGTGCAATGCCGCGTCGGCTACTTTGGTCAAGCCCAACGCACTGGGGTCAAAACTCATGCTGCCCTCCAGTGATCGTGAATCAGGGCCACGTCAAACCGTTTGCCCTTGCTGGTGGCGCAGTAAATCGGCCACGGGTACAAGTCCGCCGCAATCTTGGTCTTTGCTTTGGCCTCGTCAGT
>Ga0208257_1000090_pt1 | contig 31887 bp, 33 predicted proteins | sample CryBogCBH10Sep07_FD_184610 | JGI IMG/M metagenome (GOLD analysis project Ga0208257, IMG submission 184610) | Freshwater microbial communities from Crystal Bog, Wisconsin, USA - CBH10Sep07 (SPAdes) | ecosystem: Environmental > Aquatic > Freshwater > Lake | place: Crystal Bog, Wisconsin, USA... | reverse complement strand
TAAGTACATTGGTCGTCTTGCCAACGTTGCAAGTGCTTTGGACAGTAAGGCTGGTAATGGTTCAACACCTACCTCGTCTTTCTCTCCTAACTTCATCGTTGACTAATTAGGAAAACTGATTTCAGCGTGGCGGGTGGGTTCCCTCGTTCCTCCCCCACCCGCCGCGCTGGATTTCTCATTGAAAGGATTTACCATGGTATTACTAGCAGCAAATGAACCAGGCGGCACAGAAGGTTTCTCTTGGGAGAAGACCGGTGACGCTGGAGCCATTGAGGTTCCGCCACGCGTGGCTCACGCACTTCTTTCAATCCCTGGTGAACTTTACTACGTTGTACAAAAAGAAATAAAAAAGATTGAAAAAGAAATAGAAGCAGAAGTTTCTAAAGTAGAAAAGGTGGTTAAAAAGACCACCCTTAAGGAACAAAGGGAAGCATCAGTTTCCGAAGATGTATCCGAAGCAATTGATGTTGCTTCACCAACTAAGCGCCGTTCGACAAAGGAATAGTTAACATGGCGAATAACGGGTCACAATATAGCGACCCCGTTTCACTTGCCAGTGTTGCCGACCTTCAACGTCGTTACCCTGAGTTAGTAGTAGACCTTGAACCAACTACCCTTTCGGATATTTTGGTTGAAGCAACTGCTCACTTAGAGGACCGAACAGGTCGTCGTCTGGCTCCGTTTACGGGCCACATTTTTCAAGAGCGTTTGTTCGGTATCGACCCCGCGGAATACGGGAATAACGCAGATATGCCTATGGACATTTATGGTTCATTGGGCATGTCACAGGCCATTGCGCTAGGAGCCTCAACGCTCGTGCGCCACTTTTGGCTTGACCAATTCGCTCCGGTTTATCCGGAACTATGGACTTACAACATTCAGTCCATGACCCTTTACCGTACCTACGGTGATTTTCAACCAATTGACTTTGCTCATGGTGGCGTTCGCGGTCCGGACGTTACTGACGGTCACGTTTGGATTCGTCTAGGTACATTTGCACCTGAAGGCTCACGCATTCAGGTTGTTTACGACGGTGGATATACCAATGGTATTCCCGCCTCGCTTCGTCGCGCCTGTTTGTTCCAAGCGGCAAAGTTTATCATTCTTGAGTTTGAACCTCAGACTCGTCGTGAAATGAACCTTGACCAAATTGACCAGCAGATTGACAGCATCATTGCACCTTGGGTACGAGGCTAATGGGAATTCCCAGAGCAGGCGTAACAAGAGTTAAAGAAGAAGCGGACGGCCTTGAATTTAGGTTACGCGCTATTTCAACACGTCTTGCTAATCCACAACCTGCCCTTCTTGAAATAACAGAAGAGTTCAGTCTCATGGAAGCAACGCGTTTTGCAAGCGGTGGTGCCGCGCCAGAGTTTGGTATTTCCAGTAAGTGGAAAAAACTAAGTCCCGGCAACGGTGATGGTACGAACAGTACTGTTGCCAATCGTGCAAGAGCGGGTGGAAACCCTAAGAATCAACCACTTGTTAATTTTGGCTATTTAGCAAATGCTGCTATTGACCCCAGAATAGAACCATTTGGCGCTCATTCTCTTAACATGATTATTGACCCGTCTAACCGTGCTCCTATTGAATACTCAAGAATGGGTCACAATTACGGACTTAACCATCAAGACGGTAATGGCGTACCACAACGTAAGTTTGTAACCATTACACCAGAGTTTAGATTAATTGCTAAAGCAATTGTCGAACGATACATCCTTGCCGATGTTAAAACAAAGAAAAAAGCAACTGGAATTACGCCCGCTGATTCTAATCGCATCAAGGCTGCTAAAGAGCATCGAAAGAAATTGCGCCGTCAAGCAACGCTTAGCGATAAAAAGCATGGTTCAATTACAAAAGTTGAACACTTTGGTACAGGAAGTTTGCGTCGTGCCGAAACCATCAATACCTTTGAAACAACAACCAAGGCAGCGCGTAGGAAGAAATAATGGCAAAACGTGACTGGTGGACAGACTGGGATTTATCCTACGCAAGTGATGCTTACGGTGCCATTTACGGTGGCCACTCTGTTCAAGAGGCTTTTTATAATACGCTAGAAAAATGGTTTCCTGCATACATTGCTGAGTTTAATCGTAAACTTGGTAGTCAAGTTTTGCAAGTTCCATTTGAATACCGTCATCGTCCCGACTTGAGAACACTTCCTCGCAATGCGCAGGCGGCAGTTCTTATTAGTGTTCCAGGAACCGTCGGAACGCCTGAGGTGTATCAAGACAGAATTCGTGCCTATTACCACGTAGATGCCCTTGTGTATGTATATGGAACAAAAGACTGGCAAGAAACAGAAGCACTAACACAAGCCTACGCTACGTGTATTCGTGCTTGCATTATCCAGAATCGCGGCCTAGGCGGGTATGTTGAAAATACCATTTGGGATGGCGAGGAATATCTTGAAGGCGAACACAGTAGCGGTCGTACAACCGGCATTGCTCACGTTCGCTTCATTGTAACAGTACCAAACGCTATGAATATTTATGGTGGTGTGCCATCTCCACAGTTTGCTGCAGAAGGCGCAATTACTACACCTTCTGTTGAACCACCTTCTGAAGTATTGGAAGTTGAATCGTTCAACATTGAAATTACAAAGGAACAATTATGAGCAAAAAGAACGTAATAGTTCAAGCGCATCACGTCATCTTTGATGACAAAGGCCAACAGTTGTCACCAGGGTTTGAATACTCTGTAAATGACAGCGACCTTATTGAAAGATACATTTCACAAGGGTTTTTGGGCCTCATTCCAGAAATTCAAGAAATTGAAAAAACGGAAGAAACAAAGAAAAACATCCCTACCAACAAGAACTCTAAGACACAGGAAACTGTTTCTACTAATCCAACAGGAGAACTCTAATGGCTAACCTAGCCCCTGGCGTAAGCGTTAACGTTTCCGCTGCATCACCAAACACACTACCTAACAACCCAACCGGAACTTGGTTCGTCGTCGGAAACGCCGCTGGACCTGCTGGTGTAGTTGTTCCAATTCAATCTATTAACGACTTTACTGCTGTATTTGGTAAAATTGTTAACGGCTCACTTACTGGACGTTACTCATACACAAACGTAGACAGCACGCTTCTTTACGACGCTCTTGATGTTTACTTTAAAGAGGGTGGAATTCAAGCATTTGTAAGCCGCGTTCAACCATCATCTACTGGCGTTACTGCAACTTCTACCACTACTGGTGGAAAGTTTCTTCTAACTGCAAACGGTAAGGGTACTTGGGCAAACTCAAGCAACTCTGCTGCAGACGGTGTTGTTCTTAACATTACTGGTGCCACTGTAAACGGTTCTACTCTTTACAGTGCTTCAATTGTTTACAATGGACAACTTGCTGCAAGCGTTGGTGGACTTGCTACCGACACAGACGTAATTAACTGGGTGAACTCACTTCCTGCCTACCAATCAATGGTTACAGCAAGCGCAATTTCTGGTTCAACAGTTCTTCCAGCCGCAGGTTCTACTGTGAGCGTTTACATGTCTGGTGGAACTGACACAGCAACTGCAGATGCAGATGCTCACGTGGCAATTGAACTTTTTAACACTAACTACGGTGTTGGTCAAGTTTCATTCCCAGGAAACACAAGCGCAACTGTTCAACAGGCTCTTGCTAACCACGCTGCTGCAAACAACCGTGTTGCTCTTGTAGACGCACCAAACACAGCAACTGCTTCAACTATTCTTGACGCTGCAAACACACTTAAGTACGCAGTTACAGACCCATCATACGTTGCTATGTTTGCCCCATGGGTAAATGTTCCTGGTGTTGTTAACACTAATCCAACTGCGGGTTCTGGAATTGTATTTAGTCGTACCGTTGCTCCCACAGCACTTGCTGCTGCAAAAATGGCTCGTACCGACGTTGGCAATGACGCTAATGTTCCTGCTGCTGGTGCAACTCACGGTGCTTCAACATACGTAAGCAACGTAACAGCAACTTACAACCAATCACAACTTGGTGACCTTAACGCTGCTGGTGTAAACATTATTCGTCTTATTCCAACAACAGGAGTAATTGCTGTTTACGGTTTCCGTACTCTTGCAATTGACCCTCGTTGGGCATTCCTTAACAATGCACGTTTCCGTATGCAAATTACTCGCGACCTAGACTCAATTGCAGAAGGATATGTATTCCAAGAGATTGATGGTAAGGGACACATTTTCTCTCAACTTGCCGGTGCTATTGGTGGAACACTTCAACAATACTGGATTCGCGGAAGCCTCTATGGTTTGACAGCAAACGAAGCATTCTCTGTTAACACAGGCCCTCAAGTGAATACACCAGCAACAATCGCTGCTGGACAAATTAACGCTCAGGTTGCGCTTAAAATGTCACCTTTTGGCGAGTTTGTAACAATCAATGTAGTCAAGTACGCAGTAAACGCGTCACTTCCTCAATAATTTAAGCCCTAAGGAGAATTAAAAATGGCAACAACAAATCAAAACACTTACGGATGGTACGGTTCAGAACAGCAGTTTATTGCTTCTCTGAGCATTGTAGACACTCCGGCAAATACCAGCCTTCTCAAAAAGGGTGCAGCATCACTTGTCTTTGACAAGTTTTCTGGTGGAGACATCTCTGCTCCAGTAAACAAGCACCGTCCAGGTGGAATGGGTCCTGAAATTACGTACCTTTCACTTCCAACCTACTCAGACATTACGCTTACCAAGGCATACAACACCCAGCAAGACCAAGCAATTCTTGCAGACCTTCACATTATGATTGGAAATACTCAGGTTACTGTAAGTATTCAGCCACTCGATGACGCAGGAAACGCTTACGGCACACCACGTCAGTACCAAGGACGCCTTATTGGTGTAAAGGACGGCGGAACAGACTCAATGAGCAACGCCGTTCGTATGTGGGATGTAACTATTGCTGTTGAATCTATTGCTGACGCAACTACGGCTGGAACAGGCTCTGCTGCTGACGCTATCAACAACTCGCTTAACTTTGGTAAAGCAACTCTAGGCACGTTCTAAACACTAGACAAACCTAGTATACTAAAAACATACAACTAACCATTGGAGGAAACATGGTTGATTTTAAAATTGACGAGGAAAATGGACAGGTTTCTGCAGCAACAGAAGAGGCGGTTGAAGAGGCAACAACTTCATCAACCCCCCTTCTGTCTCTGCGCAACCGCCGAACACAAATTGTAAATGAACTTTACATTGACATTCAAGTTCCACGCTGGGACGAGCCAGAATTGTTTATTCGATTCAAGCCAATCTCTGCAACAAAATTGAATGCAACGATTGAAAAGCGTCGCAAGCAAAAATCAGATGACTGGTCTTACCTTGCCAACGCCGACATGCTTATTGACTCATGCGTAGGTATCTATGCTGTTGTTGATGGCGACCACGACAAAAAAATGTCTCTTCGTCTAAATGACTCTAACGGTTCTTGGACAAAGTTTGACCCAGACCTAGCAGCAGCACTTGGAATTGAATCAGTGCGTGCTACTGACACGGTTAACGGTCTATTCCTAACCGAAGGTGACATGATTGACGTGGCTAACAAATTGTTCCGTTGGAGCAACATTGCCAACAATGAGGCCGACGAAACTTTTTAAAAGCCCTAGGGGATGACAATTCCTCAATTGAAACGGGTGCCTATGCAATCATGCTAGGCATGAACCCGTTTGAAGTCCTTGACCGGGGCCATGACGATTACCTAATATCAATTGCTCTGATGCAAAAAGCATTAACTCTGAGCAGTGAACAAAAAATAGAAGAAATAAAAATTCTCGCGCAGTTAACTGGTTTTGAAGTTGCGAAAGTTATTGCAAAAATCTTCTAACCTATAACACCGCCAAAAATCTAACTCGGCGGCAGACAAAGCCGTTACTCCTTCTCGGGGTAACGGCTTTTTCTATTGAAAGAAAACCCTTATGGCTAACGAAAACGGCATAGAACTTATATTTTCCGAGACCGGCGGCCAAGAGGTCGCCAAGGTTACGAATGTCGTTGCTGATGCCGTAGTTCGTGTTGGTGAGTCTTATCAAAGAAGTGCTGGTCCGGCACAAGAATTTGAAGGTCTTATTAAAGGCCTTACACAGAGCGTAGAAGCCAACACAACCGCGACTCAGGCTAATACCAAGGTACAACAAGAATTTGTAGACATGCTTAAGGCTGTCGCAACAAGTGCCGAACAAGGTAATGCCGCGCTAGAGCAAAGTAGTACGGTTCGCAAAGAAAATACTGTCATCATTCGCGATGAAGTAAAAGAACTTCAAGCCGACAACATTGCTTTACAAGAAAACATTAAACTTCTTGAAGAAGACAATCTTCAACTTGCTAGCAGAGTTCGTGCACTTGAGGCAGCAACCGTAGCACAAAAAACAAATACAGCAGCAGCAAGCGCAGGAAACGTTGCCGCAAAAGATGCTGCTGCTGGTATTAGCAAAGTTTATGACCAACTTGGAACCATTGGACGAATGGGAACTCCAGCGGTTCTTAGAGCCGGTACGTGGAGCGCCCTTGCTCTTGGTGGAATTGCTTACGAATCTGTTAAACAATTTACAAGCCTTAACGCTGAATTAACTCAGTCAATTACTCAGGCTGGTCGCGCTGCAAACAGCATGCCATTCTTGCAACAAACCGCCTTAGACATTGCAAAGAAAACAGGTGTTAGTTTTAGCGACGTAGGTAACATGATTTATCGTGTTGCTTCTGCAACCGCGGGTTGGAACAATGGACTTGGTTCCACTAACCAACAGTTGGCACAAATGACACGACAGGTAGCAAACCTAAACATCCTTGGTGGCGTTGCCGGTGGTGCTCCTGCAGAACAAGCAGCCCGTGTTTTGGGTGCTGTTGCTAACGCCAATCTTTCTGACGTTGGGCGTGACCCAACCAAGGCAGCAGCGCTTATTAATGCTGGTACTGGTGCTGGTGACATTAAACAATCAGAACTTATTTCGGCCCTTGGTCGCGGACTTCTTGCAAGTGCCGCCGCTCACGGCGTATCTGGTGCAAGTGCTATTTCATTTGTTGACCTTCTTACCACTCTCGGTACACCAGGTTCAACTGCTGGTCAGTACGCAAAAACTGCTTTGACTCTTATGACCGCACCAAGTTCACAGGGTGCCAAAGCAATGGCCATGGTTGGTATTGCTCCAGGACAAATAAACACCCTGCTTAGCGGCCCAGGTGGAATTGTTGCTGCTGCTGGGTACCTTAAGCAAGCGCTTGAAAGATTTAACCCAACAACATTTAACAGCAAGTACAAGGGAGCAACTGGTTACGCCGGTGCCAGTGCTCTTTTGGAAAACTGGGGTGTAGGAAATATTCCTGCAAAAGTAATTGCTGCGTGGGCCAATGGCGGACTTGAAAATATGACCGCCGCACAACTTGGAACCGAGAACGCCGGTGCAAATGGTTCAGCGGTAAGTGGAGCAGAATGGCTCAACACTCTTCAACAATTAATTATTACAAAAGCATACGGTGGTTCAAGAAGTTCAGCAACCATTAACGCATTGCTTAATCAATTCCCTTCACTTCAGGGTATTTATAGTTACGTTCAAGAACACTCTACAGCAAGTGTTTATGACGCTGCTGTAAAACGAGCAGAGTCAACTCCACAGGCTCAATTTAAACAAATGAAGCAAAGTATTCTTGCTGACTTTGTAAGTATTGGTCAAACATTAACGCCTTGGGCACTTCACTTGGGCAATGCTCTTAAAGACCTCGTTGGTGCAATTACAAAATACAAGCCAATTCTTCTTGGCGTTGTTGGTGCTCTAGGTTCATTTATAGCCTTGGCTATGTTTGCAAAAGGGGCGCAATTATTACGAGGAGGAGCGCGACTTCTTGGTGGCGGTTACAACATGTTTGGTGGTTTTTGGTCAAGACGTGCCATGGCCGCAGAAGAAGCGGGTAACACTAGAAGAGGTGCTTTTTACACAGGACTTGGTTCTGGTGGAACAAAAGTACGCGCTATTGCTGATGCTTACGAACAAGAAAGTGTTGGCCTTCTTAAACAAATTGCAGTAAATACTTTAAGAACTGCAGAAGAAGGTTTAATGGGCGGCGGTCCTATGGGTCGTGGTGTTAAAGCCGCAGAAGGCGAAGCAGTTGCCGCTGCTGAATCAGGAGCCATGTACGGTCCTCAACTTTCCGAAGTTGGTATGCACGGACCATTCTTAAGTGAAACAAGAAACTTAAGCAAAATGGAAGAATACGCCATGATGAATCCTGGCAAACGTATTCCTCGTGTTCTTAAGAAAGAACTTCAAGCAGCAGACCGTGCGGCAGCCGCAAAGGGTGCTGCATTTGCAGAGCGCTCAGCCGCAGCAAGTAGCGCACGAACCCTAGCCGCTGGTGAAAGCATGATTTACGCACCTGGTCTTAAAACCGGTGTTATAGGAGAGGCAACTCAAGTAGCAGAAAAGGGCGCAGTCGTTGGTCTTGAAAAAGCAGCACCAAGCATTATTGGCAGAGTTGCTGGAAGCGCTCTTGGATTCTTGGGTGGTCCTGTTGGAATGATGGCAATGTCAATGCTTCTTCCTATGGCTATGCCGTTTATTGGAAAAGCCATTAGCGGCATTGGTGGTTTTTTGGGTGGACTTTTTGGTAGTCACAATGGAACAAATGTTGTTACAACTGGAGGAACAACTAAAACCGGTGTTCTAGCAAATCAAACCGCCCTTCAAGGAGAAATAATTGCTGGTCAACAACAAATGGCTGCTTACGAAAAAGAATTTGCTTCGGGCAATTACAAAAATCTTTCAAATTATGAACAACTTAAAGCAAACATGGCCACTTGGACTAGTCAACAAAATTATTACACCGGTGCTGGTGGCGGTTTAAACAAAACTGGTTTAACGGCTGCAAAAAATCAAGCAACAAAAACTCTTACTCAACTTGCTGCATTTACTACCTTAAGTAGCGCGGTAAATAAAACGGTAAAAAATGAGGAAAATTTAAGTGAGTCTGATTACAACAAATTAGGAACAACATTAAAAACACAACTTAAAAAGGCTGGCTACACAGGTCCTGTTGCTAAAGCAATTATGAAAGCGTATCAAGACAGTGACTGGACAACACTTCAAGCAGACATTGCTGGAACAAAAACAAGTTTATTCAACACTGCTTCAGCAAATCAAATTGGTGTTAATGCAGTTGATAAACATTTTTTTGATAGAACAAATGCAAACAATCTTGTTTATAATCAAACTCACTTTGGTGCAGATAAAGCAACTGGTCAAACTTCCGACAAATTTAATCAATGGATTCTTGGACAACGTGTAACTGGGCTTAAGGGACAAGACCAACAAACTCGTTATTTGCAATTGATGAATGCCTCGGTTCAATATCAACAAAAAGCCAATCTTGATGCAAAACTTGCTCAACAATCACCATTGGGTTCTACTGCTCAAAAAACATACGCTGATGCCGCTCAAAAATTAGAAAAAGAAGCAACGGAATTTAAAAACAAAGCAGGGGAAGTAAAAAACCAATATCGTTTCAACCAAGACGACATGAAAACACTTGCTAACCTTATTAGTCAAGCAAGTAAAACAAGTATGAGCGAACTTGGAATGACAAGCGCTGGAATGCAACAAGCATTTACTGCGGCTTTAGGTCCTGGTGGAATGGCAGCATTTATTGCTAAGATTAACAAAGCAGTTGTAAGTGGAACGGCGTAAGGTTAAGTAATGTCAGGTCTTTCAAATGGAAACCAAGGAAATCAGGCTGCGCAAACACCAAGCGGCTCACTTACAAAAAGTTCACCAACTCTTGTAAATTTTTATCCACTAAGTTCAGATACAACAAAGTACACACAAGTTACCGCTGCCCTTTTAGGCGATGCAACTTATGGTCCTATTGCTGGTTCTGGTGGATGGCAGGTTGTTGACCGCCCTAAACGTCAGGCCGCAACACAATGGTATGACCGTTCTCCATTTCAATTAACAATGTCGCTTCTAATCGACGATACTTTTGTTGGTTCGGGAGCAACAGAAACAATGTGTCAACAACTTGAATCATGGCTTGAGGTTGACTCAAGTAATCCAAGCAACTATCAACCAATAACGTTTATTTTAAACGGACCACTTCCAGGTTTGTTGGCTCCCAATAATGCTGGTGCTAGAGAATGGTTTATGTTTAGTCTTGAATTTCAAGAAGCAATTCGTTCTATGCCAAACAATAGAATTCAACAAAAAATTCAAATGACATGTTACGAATACAGTTCTGCCATTCCAGGCGGAAATTCTTACGCTAACGCAAGCAGTCCCGCTAGTGCTGCAGCATCGTTCTTGTCATCGCCTGCTGGCGTTACATACTTGGGCGCACAACAACAAACACCAGGGGTTTAAAAAATGGCCACTAATGCAAACAGTGCTTTTACCGCACCAGGATTTATTGGTTCTGTATCAGCAACATCGGTTCCACAAAAAACAAACCTTGTTGCCGTTAGTGGTTCAAGACCCTACATTGTAAAAGAAGGGGACACGCTTTTAATGATTGCTGCTCGTCAAAGGGGAAACAGCGCAACATACATTGCAAAAGTAAAAGCAATTAATAACATCCGCGACGATGCTGTTCTTGCTTACATGGTTGGGCAAGTCATTCAACTTCCTCACTCATAATGGCAACAAAGCCTGTAAGCAAACCTGCTGTTGCAACTCGCGCAACAAGTACATCAAGTAAAAAAACCATAACCGGGGCAAAGACGCCCGCTGCTGCAACCGGGGCAACTCCAACTGGAAACGTTGCATTGCCAACGGGCGTTGGTTTTAACACCGCCGACCTTGAGCACTTTGTTCTTTTAAACAAATCAACAGGCGCTGTTGCAACAGACGTTGGTTTTGATTTTCAAAACGCAATTACCGACATAATCCTTCAACAAAATATGCTTGGTGTTTCTACAATTACCATGCAACTCACAGACCCAACTCGTCAAATTCTTAGAGGAGTTGGAAAAGGAGATTTAACTAATGCTAAAACCAAAGATGTTCTTGGTGGATTTCTTCAACAGGGCCTTACAATTAGAGTTGCGGCACACCCAACAACAACTGGCGCTGGCGCACTCGGCTCACCTGATTTTATAAACACCTCTGCACTTAGCGATGCTTCTTTAAACGCACAACAAGCAGGAAAAATTACTTCTCTTGATTACACGCTTGTTCAATTTGTAAAAGCGGCAGACCAAATTCAATTAGTTTTTCAAGCAGAGACTGTTTATCGTTTGCAACTCCAACGTGGCCTTGGTTCTGTTACAACAACAAATGGAACTAACGTTCACGCATGGGTGGCATCAATGGTTACTTCTATTAACAAAGGTGCAACAGCAAGTGAAACAGCACAATTAATAAAAAATTTTGGCTCTGTTTCTGTTTACGGACCTGAATACTCAGTAATTTGGAAACAACTTGCTGGTGGTCTTTCTGCAAAAAATCAATCAATTGTTAGCGTTGCAATGAGTCGCGGTACAACCGCAGACCCCTACGAAGACACTTGGACTGCTATCAGTCGTATTGCTTCAAGCATTGGATGGCGTATTTGGGAAAACGGAAATGTTGTTTATTTTGGTCCCGATGAATTTTGGCAAGGCAATCTTACAAATAATGTTGGCGGACAAGCCGCTGGATATCGTCAAGGTTTTCCTCCAATTAACTACATTAAGTATGGAAGTAATTACATTCAAACAATTGAAGAATTTACTGATGAAATTCAATTAATTGACTTTGACTGGGATGTTGGAAAAGCCTATGGGCAAGCAACCGTTACATGCATGCTTGACAATTGGAAATTCGACATTGGTGAAATTGTTCATATTGGAAACATGGGTCCAGCAACTTCTTATTACGACCCAACAACAAAAATAACAGTCGATGGCTACTGGATGGTAACCGCAATGCAAAGAAATGCATTTAATCCTCAGGCAACTGTTACGCTTTCGGTACCAATGCCATTTGGCTCTGTTTACGAACCAACATCTAAGCCAGTTGTAGGATTCCCACTTGTACCAACAAACAGCCTGGCAACAAGAAAGTTTTAATAAATGAGAAGCGCAGACGCAACTACAGTTTTACAACATGTATTAAAAAATCAATACGGTATTTTGTCAAGTGGAAGACAATTTGAGGGTGTCTACTACGGCACGGTTATTGCAACCGACGTAACTTCACCCGGTCATATCACTAAAGGTAATATGACAATTACAATTCCATCACTTAGTGGAACAAACGTTTGGGGACCAATGCCCTATCCAGGTTCCATTCCACCACCAAATGGTACAACTTGTTCAATTGGTTTTGGACCAAATAATCAACCTATTGCTCTGGCTTTTTATGGCTTTACCGCGGGAGTTTTTCACTACGGTTCAGGCGCCCCCAGTTCCTCTCTAGGGAACGTTGGAGACAATTACATAAATACTAGTGGCCAAAGAATATATGGCCCTAAAACCCAATCTGGCTGGGGTTCAGGCACACCGTATGACATTGAACCACCAGACGTAGACCCTTCTTGATAATATTAAATCCTTGATTTAATACAACTTATGGTGTAGTATATCTCTATGATAAGCATATTCACACCCAGTCACGACCCAAAGTATTTGGATGAGGCGTATAAAAGCCTTAAAGCCCAAACTAACGAATCATGGGAATGGGTGGTGCTATTAAATGGCAAGGCCGAGTGGGCTAGACCAGAGTACGATGACCGAGTAATTATTGCTTATGCAAAACCTCAACTGGGTGACAAGGTTGGTGCTCTAAAACGTAGAGCCGTTGAACTTTGTTCCGGCGATATTTTAGTAGAACTAGACCATGACGACATTCTTATGCCAACATGCCTTGAAGAACTTCAAAAGGCTTTTGACGAGAATCCTGACGTTTCTTTAGTTTATTCAAACTTTTCTTACATCAATGCCGATGGAACGCCCAACTTTTCAAAGTACTCACCAGATTACGGTTGGTCTTATCACGAAGAAGATGGGTACAACGTTTGTCACAGCATGAAGCCAAGTCCTCACAATGTTTCATTGATTTGGTACGCGCCTAATCATGTCCGTGCTTTTCGCACTTCTGCTTACAAAGCAACAACTGGTTACGACGAAACCATGAAGGTTCTAGACGACCAAGACATTATGTACAAGATGTTCCTTCAGGGGGATTTCTTTCACATCGAAAAGAACCTATACCTTCAACGCGTGCATCCTGAAAATACTCAGGCAAAGTCGGACATTAATCCTTTCATTCAAACCGAAACCGTTAGAATGAATCACCGAAACATCCAACCACTTCTTTTGGCTTGGTGTAAACGTAATAATCTTATGGCGATTGACATGGGCGGTGCTCATAATCCCACACCAGGTTATACGACCTTAGACATGCACGAACCAGCAGACCTTGTTGGTGACGTGTTTGAAATTCTTGAAAGCCTTGACGACAATACCGTTGGTGTTATTCGTGCTGTTGACTTTCTTGAGCACATTCCAGACAAGGTTCGCATTTGGAATGAAATGTACAGAGTGCTTGCACACGGCGGAATGATTCTAAGCCTCACCCCAAGCACAGATGGTCGCGGTGCATACCAAGACCCAACGCACAATGCTTTTTACAACGAGAACTCATTTTGGTATTTTGCGGATGAAAACTACCGCAAGTATGTACCAGAATTAAAGATGAACTTTCAAGTCGCTCATTTGTCAACACACTTTCCAAATGACTGGCACAAAGAACACAACATCCCCTATGTCAATGCCAACCTTATTGCTATTAAGGAAGGCGCTCGCCAGGGGGGCAGACTAGGAATTTAAGATGGCAGAACAAATAACGGGTCTTACCGCAGCCTGGCTACCCAAAGATGGTATTCAACTTAAATGGACCGCAGCGACCGACGTTACCGTTAGTTCATCGTATCAAGTTTACGTCCTTGAGGATGCCGACAAAGCAATTCCAAACTGGGTGCCCGTTGTTGTTCTTTCATCAAACGTAAGTAGGTCAATTTACGAAACCGTTTATTCGCTTTCAGAGCCAATAACATCGTACCTTTATCAATTTCCAAAAACGATAAAGCCAATTAATTCTTACGCTTTTAGCATTGTTCACGTTGATAGCACAGGTGCTTCAAGCACACCTGCAACAATTTCCGTTTTTAACACCTCACCAATTCAAGTGTATGGTCCACCACATCTTAAAACATCAATAAATATTGATTCATACGGTCAGTTTGCGGTGAATCCGCAAGATTCGTACGAAGAAGTTTCTGAAAATGTAAGCGTTGTTTTGGGAACAATAGTAGGCGGTCGTCCAACTGTTCCCGGTTTTGGAATACCAGACCTTCCTCTAAACGAAATAAACGCAATGCAAATTCAAAGTGCAGTTAATCGATGGGAGCCTCGCGCTAATGCCATTGTTTCATTGAACTACGACAATAACAACCATGCTTACTTAAGCGTAAAAATTAAAGAATCCCAAGGAACCCTCTAATGGCTTATATTGACATTCCAATCGTTGCTGATACAGACGTTCTAATTCAACAAGCACTTGTTTCTATTGGTCAAAACATTCCTGGCTGGATTCCTCGAGAAGGAAATTTAGAAGTACTGCTTATTGAACAATTTGCCGCAATGGTTGCAGAAGCAGCCAACGTTGCATCAAATGTTCCTGCTTCTATTTTTCAATACTTTGGTTCCCTTGTTGGAATTACACCAAACACCGGTACAACCGCATCTATTCAGACGACATGGACGCTTGCTTCAAATGCTCCTAGCGGTGGTTACCAGATTCCTGCAGGAACAGTTGCTGGTTTCTTCTACAACGGTGCTGCTTACCAGTTTCAAACAACTCAAGACGAAACAATTCTAAGTGGAACAGACACCCTTTCAATAACCATGCAAGCCGTAGCAGCGGGTTCTGTTTATAACATTCAGAGTCTTGCAAACTTTAATCCTCTTTCAACGTACTTACAACTTCAGGCTCAGGACTCAAACGTTTTGAGCATTCTTGTAACGGCTACGTACGCTAACGACACTTCTCTTGCCTACGGAGAAGACCCAGAAGCAACGGATGTTTTCTTAAACAGATTGACTGCAGAACTTCAACTTCTTGCTCCTCGCCCAATTACTCCTAGCGACTACGCTCTTTTTTCTCAAAACATTGCTGGAATTTACCGAGCACAGGCATTTGACGGTTTTAATCCTTTAACAAATCGACTTACAACTGCCGACGCAAATCTTCTTACTGCTTCAACGGCGGCATCAGAAGTAACCTCTCTAACGGTTGGACTTCTACCTTGGGCTACTGTTGGAAACGGAACAGTAGCGCTACCCACAATTAGCACTCCGGGAACCGCTCCTGCAAATTACCTTCAATTTACATCTTCTTCAAGCGCACCGTTAAACGGTGCTCTTTTGCACGATGCAGCATTAGCGGGCGATACATCAATAAACGCAATTGTAGGAACGGGCTCAATTAGCACAAGTGTTAGTTTGTCGAATCCTGCAATTGTTTACATTGAAGATGACACTAATGGCGATGAAATTGTAATTGTTACTGCTGCTGCTTCAAAATCAGGAACCGGCGGAACAGCGACACAAGTATTGACAATCGCTTCTCCCGGTCTTTCATACGCACACAGCACATCTGCAACAGTAAGCCTTCTTCAAGGAGTGGCACTACCTGTTGTTTCAAGCCTTGCCGCTAATACAAACTGGTATCAAGCAGCAACCGTTGTTAAAGCAGGAACCGCAACAACGGCAACTACAAAGCCTTATGTGGTTGCAGTAGCAACATACGTTGATAACTCAGTACAAGTTTACTCTTCAACAACTCAGTCTACCGACCCGCTTTATTCATACACCTCGGGCACAAAAACGGTAACTTGCACAATTAATGCAATTAATCCAAATTCACCAACAGCCCTTGCAAGCGATGCAAACGTAACGGAAATTTATCAAAATCTAAAACCGTACGTAACTTCAATTCAAATGTACGTTGTATTTGGAAATACTGAAACATCCAAAACTCACAGGATTCTTTACAATTCTATTAATCAAGTTCAAATGGACCTTTCATCTTTGGAAAGTCTAACAACGGCAAATAGTCAATACAACTTTATTCCTGACGCTACTTTTAGTAATTACCTCTACACAAATGGTGGTACAGCATCTTGGACAAATCCAGCGGGAACAACAATTCTTCCAAACTATGGTGTTCAATACCCGGGAACTGGTTCCGCGCTTGGAAGTTCTCTAACTTCTAAGTCACAAATTTTTAATCTTTCAAACGTTACGTCAGACACAATGGCAACGTCACGCACGTACACATTGTTTGCAACAATAGACGCAAGTTACGCAACTTCAACCTACGGTGACATTTCCGTAAAAATTGTTGACGCAGCAACAGGAAGCACAATATCTTCCATAACCCCTACTGGTCCTATTGTTGGAAATTTCTGTTCAACTTTTACACTTTCTTCACCAGAAGACGTTCAGGTACAAGTTGTTTTTGGTTCTGGATTAAATGTTCAACTTGGCTCTAGTGCTATTGTTTCAAAAATTGGTGTTGTTTCAGGTTCCTACACCGTTCTTACATTGCCTGCTTATGGAATAAAGAATTATTTTTGGACTCCTGGTGGTCTTTACAATCCAAATACTTTTAACTATCCTCGCAACGTTACGGTTGTTCCTGTTGACCAAAATGGTCTTTCAGTTACGCCAACAATTGCCTACACGTTAATTGATTATCTTGAATCTCGTCGTGAAACAAACTTTACTGTTCAATCATTGAATCCAAACTACGTTCCAATTGACATTAAATATTCTGTTTACGTTGCTCCAACATATACTTCAGCCGCAGTTCAAACTGCTGTAAGTACCGCAGTTCGCAATTTCCTTAGCCCCTCAACATGGGCCGGTGGTTCAAACACACCTGCTTACTGGGATGGCTCCTCAACAACAATTCGTGTTATGGACATTGCTGCAATCATAGGAAGTGTTCCGGGCGTGTACAGCGTTGTTTCTGTGCAAATAAGAGATTCATACCCAACTGGTGGCGATTACAGCACAACCGACATAGTTCTCAACGGAGTTGCACCTCTTCCTATTGCAAACACAATTACTGGAAGTATTTACACCAGTTCTAAAAACGCCTATAGCGGACTTGGATAATGACAACTACGTTACCAAACAGTTACAGCACAATGTCAATTTATAACACCGTGCCACAATTTATTCAAGACGAAGACGTTAAAAACGGTTATCCTTTGTGGTGGTTTATAAATGGTGCCGCCAAACTAGTTGACCAACTAGACATACTTACTCGTGACAATGTTGGCCCAGGAATTCACATTGAATCAGACTTTGGTCAATATCAAACCATTAACTCAAATGATGCAAAATTAGCCAAGGCCGTTAGTTCTGGTGATACAACAATTACAATTTTTGACACAGACAATACATGGCTACCCATTGATACATCTGTACCGTTTATGTTAAACATTGTTGATTCATTAAACAATGTTAATGAATACATTGAAATTCCAGCAGGTTACTATGACTGGACCGCTCCATTTATTGTTATTGAAAATGTAATTCGTGCTCAAAACGGCACTAAGGCTTTATATTTTCCTGAAAGTACTGGCGCAGACGGAAGCGTCTACCTTCAAGATTTTTTTGGAGCACCAGGTTGGTCACAAGCGGTAGACATTAATCGCTGTCCAAACTATGCCTTGCCTTGGTTGGCTCAATTTGTTGGTGCTGTGGTTCAGCCCAACACCACGCAAAGTCGACAGCAAATTGTTCAAAGCATTAAACAACGTGCTGGTTTTAACAGAGCAACGGTTCCTGCAATTGTTGCTGAATTGGTAGCAATTACCAATTCTCAAATTCCAACATCTATTACACCACTTTCGCAAAGTCAAATTGTTGTAATGGAAAACACACAACCCCAATCGGTTGGTGGAGTTAATTACTACACATACAATCCTTATGCTTTAACACTTCTTGTTCCAACTCGTGTGTTTTCTTCATATACCTATCAATCGCTTCAAGACCTTTCGGGTGGAAACGCTGCAACGTATTCAAGTACTGACAGTTACATAACCAGTATTGGTGGTCTTTACTTCAGCCTTGCTGGAAGTACCACACCAAGCAGTGAATCACCTTATATTAATTTCGTTTATCGTTACCGCCCCGCCGGTATGCAAATCTTTGTAGGAGGCTACTAATGGCATCAGGTTTAACACCTCGCGCTCACGTTCCATATCCGCTGTCAAGTGACTCGGCCGTTATTGCCTCAGACATTGAAGGCGTAGCAAATTTTATTGACCAAAACGTACCAACATACGTACAGAGCACATCACAACCAGCCACGCCCATAAACGGTAATGGTGAAATTTGGTGGTGTACCGATTCTACAAATCCAATGTATGGTTTTAATTATTGGGATGGTAGTGCTTGGTATAACGTAACAACTCAAATGTTTATGGTTGGACCAACTGCTCCTTCTGTTCTTTTTGCCGGGCTTGTTTGGTACGACACTTCAACTACAAACGGTGAGTTTAAATACTGGAGTGGTACTGCTTGGGTTGACATTATCCCGGCAACAACAACTAACGGACAGGTTCTTACTTCAAGTTCAACTGGACTTAAATGGAAAACACCTAATGACGTTCCAACAACTTCTGGAATTACAACAGGGTACGTTCTTACGGTTAGTGGCGGAACATACTCATGGCAACCAACAGGAAATGACACAACTAAATTACCATTAACCGGTGGAACCATGTCTGGTTCTATTGCTATGGGGGCAAACAAAATTACAGGTCTTGCCAATGGAACGACATCAACTGATGCTGCTGCCTTTGGACAAATTCCAACAACTCTTCCCCCAACCGGAACTGCTGGCGGTGACCTTACAGGAACCTACCCTAACCCAACCCTGGCCGCAGCCGGAACTGCTGGAACTTATGGTTCAGCGACCGCAACACCAGTTATTACAACCGATTCAAAAGGACGCGTTACATCAGTAACAACAGCAGCCCCACGTGACGCAACAAAAATTCCTCTTTCTACCGTAACAACCGCCGGTGACACGATTTACGCAAGTGGTTCAGGTGCGGTCACACGCCTTGGAATTGGTGCTTCGGGAACCGTTCTTACATCTGACGGTTCAGTTCCAACATGGTCTTCTGTATCATCAGTGCCAACAACTTCCGGCGTAACAAGCGGTTACGTTTTAACCAATGCCTCTGGAACGCCAACATGGCAAGCGGTTTCATCTTCGGCAAACGCAACAGTAAATCTTACTGCACAAAGCGCTGCAAAGTCAGTAACAACTTTATTTACACCGGTTAACGATGGTCTTTATCAGATTGCTTATTACGCAAAAGTAACCACCGCGGCAACGACCTCTTCAACAATTGGTCCAATTACCGTCACCTCTACTGACCCTGATGGCAATACTATTGTTAGCGTTGGTGATTCCACTTCTCAAAACTCAACCACCAATGGTTTTATAAATGGAATCATTCCAGTATACGCCAAGGGTGGAACTGCTATTCAGTACGCACTTTCGTATGCTTCTTCCGGCGCAACCGCCATGGCATACGACCTTTACATTGTTGTATCGGGTACGGTAGCACCAGTAAGCACGGGAACAGTAGCCTCATTTAATGGCCGAACTGGAGCCGTAACACCCGCAACTGGTGATTACAACTCCGCGCAACTTACCTACACCAACGGTTCTGGTTCATTGTACGGTTCAGACATACTAACCCTACGCATCATGGGTGCTTATTAGTACCTTAAACACTAGATTTTAATAACTTTTATAGTAGAATAACAACAACTCTCACAACAGGAGCACAACAAAATGGCAACAACACCAGCAGTATTATACCGAGGGGCAGCAGCCACTTCCTCGGCAACCCTTTACACAGGACCAGCATCAACGACCACAATCGTTACTGAAATTATTGCCGCTAACACGGCAGGTACAGCGGGTACTTTTACCATTTCTCTTAATGGTACAGTTATTATCCCCGCTGCCGCTATTGCAGCGAACTCTGTAGCAGTCTTCAACATTAACGAAGTATTGCCAACTACACAGATTCTTGCTGGATTTGCTTCAGCAACAACAATTAACTTTAGCATCTCAGGCGTTCAACTAGTTTAATTATGGGCCAGTCTACTTTCCCCACACCTTCTGCGGGGGCAAGTTACAGTTCTCAGCCACCGGTGAATGCTTCCAGTGTCTTACTTGACGGCTCCTTAGTAAACTCAAGTTCTTATTCAACCACCCTTACGGGTACGGGCACGTCCTTTCTTCTCTATGCCAACGGAGCAGGTGGCGCAACTATTACAGTTGGAACAGATAGTTACACGGTTCCTGCTGGTTCAACGGTTGGTACATCCGCATACAGTGGTTCTCAAAGCGTTACAATTGCAGCAAACTTTGCCACAACAACACCAGCAACATTTACCGCATCAACTATGTCAAGTAGTTCTGTTTGGCGTGGTGTCACCTACGGTAATGGAAAATTTGTTGCAGTAGCGTCAGCAACGGCAGCCGGTTCATACAGCACAAATGGTACAACCTGGACTGCTTCAACGATGCCAAGTAGTCGTTCTTGGAATGGCGTAACTTACGGTAATGGTTATTTTGTTGCAGTTGCATCAAACACAAATGTTGGTGCTTATTCAACAAATGGAACAACGTGGACAGCATCCACAATGTCAAGTTCTTCTTTTTGGCAAGGCGTTACTTACGGCAATGGATATTTTGTTGCAGTTCAAAACGGCGGCACAACTGCCGGAGCCTATTCTGCAAACGGTTCAACGTGGACGGCCTCAACAATGCCAAGTGGAGGAAGTACTGCTGGTTGGCAAGGTGTTGCTTACGGTAACGGTTATTTTGTTGCTGTTGCTTACACCACAACTGCTGGAGCCTACTCTACAAACGGTTTAACTTGGACTGCCTCTACAATGCCTAGTGCCTCTGCTTGGAATAGCGTCGCTTACGGACTTGTTGGCACAACTCCAACTTACGTTGCCGTTCAAGGCAGTGGAACTACCGCTGGTGCATCATCAACAAACGGAACTTCGTGGACTGCTTCTACAATGCCAAATAGTTCAAGTTACTACGGCGTTGCCTACGGAAACGGTTACTTTGTTGCGGTTGCCGCTACTACGACTGCTAGTGCGTACTCATCAAATGGCACAACATGGACTGCAATGACAATGCCAAGTTCTGATAGTTGGTATGCCGTTACTTACGGAAACGGCAAATTTGTTGCTGTTCAACAATCAGGATTAAGCAACGGTGCGTATTTTGCCCAAGCATCAATACTTCCAGTCGCTTACGGTATCTACAACGGCCCGACGGCCACTCACTAAGGAATATATATGGGAAATAGCGTTTATCCAGTTCCTTCAGCGGGAGCAAGTTACAGTTCTCAACCACCAGCCTCAGCCTCTAGCGTTCTGCTAGACGGACAGTTGGTAACGGCATCGTCAATCACAACAAGCGTGACTGGTACTGGCGCACCCTGGCTTCTCTATGCCAACGGAGCAGGCGGTGCGACTATTACGGTTGGGTCGGATACTTACACTGTTACTGCTGGTTCAACAGTAGGTACATCTGCATACACCGGCTCTCAAAGCGTTACAATTGCAGCAAACTATGCTCAAACAGCATCAACAACATTTACTTCTTCAACAATGCCTGGTACAAATCTTCAATGGCGCTCAGTTACTTACGGAAATGGATATTTTGTTGCCGTTGCAGGAGGAGCATCATCAACCGATGCTGCGTATTCAACCAACGGGTCAACATGGACTTCTTCAACATTGCCTTCGGCTCGAAACTGGTACGGGGTTACGTACGGAAACGGCAAGTTTGTAGCGGTTGCAATTAATACATTTTATTCTGCATACTCAACCAACGGCACAACTTGGACTTCTTCAACATTGCCTTCACCCGCCAACTGGGATGGAGTTGTTTATGGTAACGGTTACTACGTTGCAGTTCAATCTTCGGCTACAACTGCCGGTGCGTATTCAACTAACGGAACATCATGGACTGCTTCTGTAATGCCGTCGACCGATAATTGGACTTCAGTTGCTTACGGTAAAGGTTATTTTGTTGCTGTTGCTAATGGCCCATCATCAGCCGGAGCCTGGTCAAGCGACGGCATTAACTGGACTGCTTCAGCACTTCCGGTAAGCGCTAACTGGAATTCTGTTGCTTACGGTAACGGTAGTTTTGTTGCCGTTAATGCAAACGGCACATCATCAGGCGCCTACTCTACAAACGCACTTAACTGGACTGCCGCCACAATGCCTTCTGCCGTTAATTGGAATGGAGTTGTTTACGGAAACGGTTACTTTGTTGCGGTTGCGGGAAATGGCAACACCGGTGCATTTTCAACCAATGGCATAACTTGGACCGCAAGCACAACCCCTGTTGCTGGTTGGACTTCAGTTGCTTACGGTAAGGGTTATTTTGTTGCTGTTGCACTTAATTCTTCAACTGGCGCATACTTTTCTCAATCAATACTTACGCCAATTGCTTACGGCATATACAACGGCGCAACGGTTAGGGCGTAATCATGGGAATAAATAAGTATCCAATACCAAGTTCAGGGTCATCAACTAGCACGGTTCTTCCAGTCAACGCTTCAAGCGTAATCCTTGACGGAAGTCTAACGAGTGCTGGTACCTACACTGCAACAGTAAACGGTAACGGTAGTCCGGCTTATCTTGTTGCAAATGTAAACTCAGCCACAATTACAGTTGGTGGAACTGCGTACTCTGTTCCGGCTAACACAGTTGTTGCATCTAAAGCGTTTGGCGCAAGCACAAGCGTTACGGTTGCTGCTTCTTACGCTCAAACAGCACCAGCAACATTTACTTCTTCAACAATGCCTAGTGGAGGTAGCGCAGTCGGATGGACATCCGTCGCCTACGGCAATGGTTACTTTGTTGCAGTTGCTTTTGGTACAACCGCCGGTGCTTATTCCACTGACGGAATTAACTGGACTGCCTCAACCATGCCTAGTGCTTCTAATTGGAAAGGCGTCACATATGGCAATGGTTATTACGTTGCTGTTTCCGAAAGCACAACTGCTGGCGCATACTCCACCAATGGAACAACCTGGACTGCTTCTACAATGCCTAGTTCCGCTGCTTGGTTAAGCGTTGCTTACGGACTTATAGGTGCTACAAATTATTACGTCGCAGTACAAGAAAGTAGCACAACTGCCGGTGCATCTTCTACAAATGGAACTACCTGGACTGCTAGAACAATGCCAAGCGCTAGCACTTGGCAAAGTGTTACTTTTGGAAATGGATACTTTGTTGCAGTTCAAGCCTCAGGCACAACTGCTGGCGCATACTCCACCAATGGAACTTCATGGACTGCTTCAACAATGCCTAGTGGAGGTAGCGCAGTCGGATGGTCAGGCGTTACTTACGGACTTGTTGGAACAACACCTACTTTTGTTGCAGTCGCACCCAACACAACAGCCGGTGCGTACTCAACTAATGGTTCAACCTGGACTGCCAGCACAATGCCTAGTTCTTCACCCTGGTGGAATGTCACCTACGGTAATGGCTATTTTGTGGCCGTTGCCACAGGAACCGCCGGTGCATACTCAATCAACGGCACAACCTGGACTGCTTTAACAATGCCTAGTAGTTCTGGCTGGTTTGGCGTAACTTACGGAAACGGATACTTTGTTGCAGTTCAAGGTTCCGGCACAACAGCAGGTGCATACTTCGCCCAGACAGCACTACTTCCTGTAAACTTTGGTATCTATGCAGGCCCAACAACGGTTAACTAAGGAATATATGACAAGCACTCAATATCCAGCACCTTCAACCGGCTCTTCAACTAGCACCGTACTTCCAGTTAATGCTTCTTCCGTTCTTCTTGACGGTGAACTTACTACAGTTAATACCTACACCACAACAATCAACGGCAACGGTGGTATTGCGTATCTTGTAGCCACAGACAACACAGCCACATTTACCATTGGTGGAACCGTTTATACCGTTCCCGCTGGAACCATAACAGCAACTACCGCCACGGTGGGTGCTTCAACAAGCGTTACCGTTAACGGACCGGCAAGCGCACAATACTGGGCAGCAACATTGCTAGACCCAACAACCGTTACACACAGCACCACTGCTCAGGGGGTCGGAGTAGACTCTTCTGGAAATGTTTACACAGGTGGCTATGGTTACGACGCATCTAATAACCCAATTGCATTTGTTTCAAAATATAATAGTTCTGGTACAATACAGTGGCAAACCACATTTACCAACTCTACTAATAATATAAACATTATTGCATTAACAGCCGACAGTTCTGGAAACTGTTACGTTACTGGTAGCGTTTATTATTCTTCCGGGGTAACGGCTCCTTATGTTGCAAAAATTAGTACATCTGGTTCTGTAACGTGGAAAATTGAGTTAGTTGGTGCTACGGTTTCTTCAAATAATTACGGTTATGGTATTGCCGTAGATGTTTCCGGTAATGTTTATGTAACTGGAAATTATTGGAATACATCTTTTTCACCAGCAGCACAATCAGTTTTTGTGGCTAAAATAGGTTCCACAGGAACTATTGCATGGAGTAATGGCTATTTTGTTTCTGGTGCTGGTAGCACAGATAGTTATCCAATTCAAAATGGCGTTGCTGTAGACAGTAGTGGTAATGTTTACTTAAGTTGTAATACAGACGCCGCTGCAACTGGTAGCCCCTATCAAGGCGTATTGGTTAAATTTAATAGTTCTGGAACTGTTCAATATCAAACATCTACTACTACTAGCAATCTTGCCGCTAATTATGTTGCACAAGGTTCAATTGTTGCAGATAGTTCTGGTAACGTTTATATGGGTTTTAATTATGGCCTTAATGGCACGAATCAAATTACTGGTGCTCTTGCAATATTTGACAGTTCTGGCAATTACACTTTTTATAAACAAATATTTTTTACCAATTATTCAAATGGATTTAATTATATAAAAAACACTGCCATAGATGCTTCTGGAAATATTTATATAGTTGGTTACATTAAAAGTAATGCCGGTTTGACAGTAATAGGTGTTGCAAAATTTAACAACTCTGGAACACTACAATGGACTCGAACATTGACCGATACATACTCGGCTCCTTCTGACCAAGCCTACGGAATTGCTGTTGATTCAAATAGCATATATGTCTCTGGAAATATTTTAAATTCTTCAGGACAACAAGTTGCGGTTGTTGTAAAAATTCCACAAGATGGTTCTTTAACAGGTACTTATTCTGGAAGTAATTTTGGAATTGTTTATGGAACACCGACGGGTGGTTCGGTTGTTCAGCCAACCGTAAATGCAACTGTAAATCGTAGTTTTACAATTAGTTCAAGTGTTGTTTCAAACAGCGCCCCAAACTTTTCTAATGTTTCTTCGTCGTGGACCACGGGGTTTAAATCACTTGGCGCAACATACGCCGTACCATCTCCGCCAACAAACTTTGGTATCTACGCAGGTCCAACAACAATAAACTAGACAAATACTAGACAAAACCGCATTTACATAGTATAATTAATATTAGACTCTAAGGAGAAACATATGTCAGACCAGACAACACCGCAGTACCCAACAGTTATCCCAGCCGATGCAAAGACAGTAACAACACACGAAGGATGGACTCTTTCATACTCCGTGGAAACAACTGCACCTTTTGCTATCAACGCATGGAACGTAACTGCACCATACCCAACTAACGAGCCTTTCTGGCACCAACCTCACGACCTTGACGGTAGTGACTGGGCAGACCAAAAGACCGCTCAAGCATTTGCTGACAAGTGGGTAGTTGACAACTTTGTCACACCACCAGCACCAGAATCTAACTAACACTTTCCCCGAAAGGGATTCAAGCGCAGTCCCCCATACACAGTGGGGGATTTTGTGCTATCAAAAAACTATTAAAGGATAATTTATGGCACAATCCATATCACAAGAAGCAATCGGCGCTACCGGACTCCCTGGGGCTACGGCTGCGTCACGTCACGCCGGTGCTACAACTTCGGGCGCACCTACGACAGGCACGTTTGCGGTGGGCGACTTTATCGTTGACCAATCGGGTAACGAGTGGGTTTGCACAGTAGCCGGTACACCTGGAACATGGGTGGCACTTCGCAACGCTACTCAGTTGCAAAGTACAAACATTTCATCAACTGCTCCAACAAGCAACCAAGTTCTTACCTATAACTCAGGTACAAGTTCTTGGACTCCAACAACACCGGCTGCCGGCGCATTAACCTATGTTTCTAGTTTTATTACTTCCAATGTAACTATGTCAGCGGCAACAATAACAAACATTACTTCTGCTTCTTGCGTTGCAGGTACTTGGTTGTTTACCTATATGGTAACAACATCTGGCGGTAACGGTGGGCAACAAGCAGAGTTTGATTTATCAACTACATCTGCTTCTTCAACTGGTTCTTTTACCGCAACATCTGTTGCTAGTTTACCAGGACAAGGTTCTACCAATACATTAAGTGGTTCTATTATTTATACTCTTGCTTCTACAACTACAATTTATTTAATAGGTTATTCACCATCTTCTCTACAAGTTCAATATGCAAGTTCATATTTATCCGGTAAAGGCGTTACTGGTTTTAACGCCGTAAAGATAGCCTAATGAACTGTATCCACTGCTCCCAACCAATTGCACGGTTTTAATTTTTAACACCAGCATCTAACTAAGTTTTACAAAAATCTAAGCAGGGCCCCTCTTTATTGAAGGGTCTTTTGCTGAACCTAATAAAGGACATACATGTCAGATTCAAGAGACACAATTGTTGCGTGGGCAAAATGGGCAGTAGCCAACCACGCACATTTTCACTACACCGAAGGACCACAGCGCATGGAGGCATTGGGAACATTTCCAATTAAGTTTCCTGTCTTTGCCGATTGTTCGGCCGCTGTTACCCTTTGGTTCTGGCTTTCGGGCGCTGCAGACCCTAATGGCGGTACTGCATATAAAGGCAATCAATTTGGTCGTGAAGGTTACACCGGAACACTTTTTGGACACGGAACAAAAATTGACCCCGCACACGTTGTCCCGGGCGATGTTGTAATTTACGGAGCCAATCCAGGAGAGCACACAGCACTTGTTGTAGAAGTTCACGGAACAGATATTCTTACGGTGTCTCATGGTGAAGAAGGCGACCCAAGCCTAGTTTGGGTTAATGCACCAAAAGGACCAAATCCTCACAAATATGGTCACGATGGCCGTACCCCACAAACATTCCTTCGTTTCCCTACTGCAACAATAGGAACACTACATACACCTCCGGTTGCATAAAACCATGATTGCTACGTCCATTTTAGACGGAACCAATTTCTGGTTCAACTACATCGCAGCAATCGGTTTTGCATCTGCAACAATTTGGGGGGCTGTCACCTTTATCCACAGACGTTGGATTAGACAGGTTACCGAAATTGTTGGAAAAGAACTAGACGCCGAACTTACTAACAAAATCGCAGAAGAGGTAAAAGAAATTCACTACGAAACTCAATCAAACGGCGGTGGAAGCATGAAAGATTCACTTGCACGTATTGAGCGCAACCAAGAAGAGTTGCAACGTTACATACAAAAAGTTGACAAGGCGTTAGAACGCCACTTGGGCTATCACGAAGGGGCCGATGAATAAGAATGGCAAAGCACTGGGAATTCCACCCGTCAGTACGAACGGGAAAGGACAGAACTCTCGGGGAGCGAGCAGCAGACAGAATGAGACTGGGGATGGGAACGTGGACGTTTCTTGGTTCGTTTCTGATAGGAATGAGTTTTTGGATTACCAGCGGCGGTTTTGGAACTGACCCCGCTCCTTATTTTAGATTAAACCTAGCATTGTCAATGTTGGCTGGGCTTCAAGGTTCTGTACTTTTAATTGCAGCAAAGCGCAGCGACAAAATATCTGCAGAATTACAAGAGTTTCATTTAAGCACAACTCTTTCTCAAGCAGAAATACTAGAAAACATGAAACAAATGATGGAGGAACACCGTCAAATGTTAAAGGAATTAAATAAGTGAAAATTTGGTTAGAAGTTTTATTCTATTCAGGAATTGGCTCTATCTGTATGGTTGCTCGTGACGTACTTAATACCGTACTTACCGACGCAATTGCTAATGGTAAAGCAAAACTTGCTGGAAACATGGATGGTCTTAATGACGTTGTAAACATTGTTCTTGCCGCTTATTCAGGTGTAAATCTTATTCATTTAGGTTGGCAAGGTTGGCTTGGAATCATTCCTATTGGAATTGTTGGAAAAATAACTACTGAACGTGCCACGAAATGGTCGCATAAAAACATTAAAGAGGAAAACTAATGGCTGAACGCATTGCAGGACTTAGAGGAAAAGCCCCCGCAGAACACTTATCAATGGGAACGCTTAGTCACTACGTTAAGGGAACGCTTCCCAGAGCACCTCGCTCGCTTGACTATTCAAACAAAGTTAAAAACTACCCAATGGCGCTTAATGACACGTATGGTGATTGCCTGGCGCCGGGCACGCGGTTATTGACGTCCGACCTTGAGTGGAAAGCAGTTGAAAAACTGGAAGTTGGCGACACATTAGTGGGTTTTGATGAGAACGTAACCGAAGGAGAAACTCGTCAATATCGTTCTTCTGTGGTTGAAAGGGTTGAGCGCATGATTAAACCGTGCTACGACCTTACCTTTGAAGACGGGACCGTTATCCGCGCATCTTTTGACCATCAATGGCTTAAGGGGCGTCGCGGAAGCGCTGGCGATAACTGGCTAACCACAGAACAATTGGTTTGCGGCGAAGAAAAAGCAAGTCACCTTACCAAGGTATTTACACCGTGGGATAGCGGTGAATATGTCACAAGGGCGCACGCTTACGCATACGGGTATCTTGCGGCAGCGGTTGATGGTGAAGGATGCCTAGCGTTTTCTTCTTCGGGAACAAAAAACCGTTATCGAAACGTAAAAGAAATTCACTTTACTCAACGCAACAACGAAATGCTTGAGATGGTTAAATCTCTTCTTAATTCGCTTGGTTATGAGTACTCAGAAAAATATATTGAGTCCTCTTCTTTATTCGACAACGGTTACTACAACCTTGTAATTGGTAAAAAACAGCAGGTAATTCGTTTTCTTGGCGAAGCCCGGCCGCCACGCCTTCTAAACAAGTTTAATCCCGACAGTCTTGGTTCTTTGCAGGGAAAAAAAACGCGACTTGTCAAAAAAGAATTTGTTGGGGAACAAGAGGTTATTGCTGTTCAGACCTCAACGCGCACTTTTATTGCTGAAGGTTTTGCATCACATAACTGCACCATTGCTGGTGTTATTCACATGCTTCAACTTGTTTACGCCGAAATTGGCGAAGAGTTTGCCTATCCAGGCGATGAAGCAGTAAAAGAAACATATTTTAAATTATCTAACGGTCAAGACAGCGGTCTTGTAGAACGTTCTGTTCTTGACACATGGATGAAAGAGGGGCTGTTTGGCAACAAAATTTCTGCCTACGCCCCGGTAAACATTAAAAACCGCAATGAAATGATGGCGGCTATTTATTTGTTTGGCTCCGTTTACCTTGGCGTGGAAATGCCACCTAACGCCGAAGAACAATTTGAAGCACATCAACCATGGCATATTGTTAACTTTCCAGAACAACCAACAGGTGGTCACTGCGTAGTGGCAACTGGCTACAACCGTTTTGGTATTGACATTATTACGTGGGGTGCTACTGAGTCTATGACATGGGGATGGTGGGAAGCATATGGCTCAGAGGCTTGGGTTGTTGTCCCAGAAATTTTTGTTGAAGCAGACCACGGCCCAGTATGGAACATTGACATTCTCGCACTACAACAGGATTTGAATAACCTTGACAACTAATTTGCAACCACCGCAACACGGCGATGCCGTATTTGCGCACACAAATAATACGTATGGCTGGGTAATTCGCCTAGGTCAAGCAATCCGTTGGTGGAAATACCGTTCATGGAACCACATGGCTTACGTTGATTCTGTTGATGAAGACGGAACAATCTGGGTAATTCAAATGGCTCGTCGTTGTGAACGAGTAAAAATTCAAGACGTTGCTCCAAAGGGACACGTCAAAATTATTACATGCCCACCAGAAGTAAATCGCGAAATGGCATCTGCATACGCAACTAAACAATTGGGAATTAAGTACGGCGTACTTACAATTATCAGCATTGCTGTAAATATTTTTATGCCAAACCCATTACGCCTTGACATTCGCAAAGAAGACACTCTTATTTGTTCCGCCCTTGTTGCAAGAGCATGGGAACACGGCGGTTGGGATTGCCCAGTTGACCCATTTCAAGTAACACCTGCTGAGTTTGACAAACTTCTTGGCGGCGGCGGGACACAAATTTATTAATGACCGAACCACACAATCAAAAAGTAACGCACAGTTACATGGTTCATTACCCAGAGCATCCTGAGCGCACCTCGGACCCTCATTACAAGGACTTTAATGCTTTCCGACGTAGAACGAAAGACACTGCTCAGTGTGTTATTGGTGCTCATCGCAATGACTTTAGTGAATGTTCTTTAGACAAACCTCTTGAACTTCACCACACTCACATTGAGTTTTCATTACAAAATGGTGTTGAACTTAAATGGCTTGAAATTGATTACCCAGGAGTAAGCGACCCCGACATTGTGGGTGCGTGGGTTGAATCGGCAGAAAATTTAATGTGGCTTTGTGAAGCACATCACAGAGGTCCGGGGGGCGTGCATGTAGCCGCTGCCGCAGACTTTGAAGCAGAAAAATATGTTCGTGGGTTAATTACCCGTTCCGTTTCCGAAAACAAGGAATAATAAATGGCTTATCCAGACAAGACTACGCCTCGCTCGTACGGTGGTTCAGTACCAGGCGCGTATATAACTTCAGACATACCTGATTATTACGCAACAAATCAAACTATAACTATTTCTAATGCCGCTGGTTGGTATGAAGTAGATGACACAGGTCAGGCAACCACAAACCCATTGGGTACTCGTGGTCCTTTCGTCATTGCTGTAAATCTTGGACAAGCCAATGAAGAAAAAATTCTTTGTTCGGCAATTAGCATTGCAGATTCTTTTATTACAGTTTGGACTGATGGTGTTTTAAATGGTCGTGGTTACGACGGCACTATTATTGCTCATCACTATCACCAAACAACACAAACAAAAAGTTCCGACACCTTTCACGTTTCTTCTGCCGTAGAAAGCCTTCAATTTAACGAAGGAATTATTGCTGCGCTTCAAGGTGGACAAGGTGGACAGGGCGCTCAGGGTTATCAAGGAGCGCAGGGTGCTGACGGTGCTCAGGGTCCTCAAGGTGCCCAGGGCGTTGGCACACAAGGCCCACAAGGAGTGCCAGGAACGGGCTCACAAGGTCCTCAGGGAGCACGGGGTGCAACTGGCACCGGAACACAAGGTTCGCAAGGAGCGCAAGGTGCGCAGGGTGAACCAGGTACCGGTGGCGGTTCTCAAGGTCCGCAAGGTTATCAGGGTGCCGACGGTGCGCAAGGTCCTCAAGGAGATTTGGGACCACAAGGAAACGATGGGTCACAAGGTGTACAGGGTTTTCAAGGAAACGATGGCGCTCAAGGTAACGACGGTGCGCAAGGCACACAAGGAAACGATGGTTTACAAGGACCTCAAGGAAATAATGGGGCACAAGGTTTTCAAGGACAAGGGTTCACCTATCAAGGTGACTATGTATCTGGTTCAACTTACAATCCGTACGATGTCGTAACAGCCTCAGATGGTTCAACGTACATTACGGATGAATCAGGTCAACTTCCTGACCCAATTTTAAATACTGGCGATTGGTATTTGTTTACTTCTGCTGGTGCTCAAGGACCCCAAGGTGCTT
>Ga0208257_1000089_pt1 | contig 32008 bp, 41 predicted proteins | sample CryBogCBH10Sep07_FD_184610 | JGI IMG/M metagenome (GOLD analysis project Ga0208257, IMG submission 184610) | Freshwater microbial communities from Crystal Bog, Wisconsin, USA - CBH10Sep07 (SPAdes) | ecosystem: Environmental > Aquatic > Freshwater > Lake | place: Crystal Bog, Wisconsin, USA... | reverse complement strand
TTGGTGGGAATGGATATGGCGGTGGCGGTGCCGGAAGTGGCGGCGGTGCGGGGGTAGGTAATACTGGTGGTAGCACTAGTACTGGTAGTGGCGGTGCCGGAAGTGGCGGCGGTGCGGGGGTAGGTAATACTGGTGGTAGCACTAGTACTGGTAGTAGCGGGTTTGGAGATACTGTTAGTTCAATTGGAGACGCTGCTGGTTCTGGAATTAGTTCTTTCGCTCAGTGGGGTAAAGACCATCCGTGGGCTAACGCTGCTCTTGGGCTTGCCGTTCCTTATTATGGGCTAGCTGCTCTTGGTGCAAAAGGGTATCAATATTTTAAAAATAAAGCTGCTCAAGATAAAGCTAACCAAACTAAAATGAATGCTTCGCTCTCTGGAACAGGTGGATTATCTAGCCAAGGTATGATGAGCGGGATTACAGGATTTTCTGGTTCATGGGAACCGCCTTCATTTCAACCTACTCCGGGCGGATCAGTTCAAGTTGAGGGGGTTAACAGCGATATACTATCTGGCCATGCTCATGGCGGGTCAATCCATCATGAAGGTGTTGGTGAAGTAGAACATACTTACGCTGCCGGTGGTAAATTATTGCGTGGTGATGGGGACGGCATGTCTGACTCTATCCCTGCTGTTATTACTGGCGACAAACCTCAACGGGCTGCATTGGCTGACGGGGAGTTTGTTATCCCTGCCGATGTAGTTTCCCACTTGGGCAACGGGTCTACCGAAGCCGGATCGCGTAAACTGTATGAAATGATGGATAAAGTTCGTAAAGCGCGAACTGGTAACCCTAATCAAGGAAAGCAGATAAACCCTGACAAGTTTGTCCCAGCCTAGGAATTAATAAAATGGCAAGTTCACCTACTACACAAGAAATAACCACTAGTAACGTACCTAGTTACTTACAGCCACAAGCAGAGACGCTAGTCGGCGATGCCATGAGTTATATGGCAAATAATCCTAACTATGTCCCATTCCAAGGACAAGGTTTAGGAGGTACGCAGATTGCTGGGTTTAGTCCACTCCAGAAACAAGCGCAGGACGCTGTTCAGGGGATGACTGTATCTCCGCTTATTAATCAAGCAGCGGGTATGGCGGGTGCGGCAGGTTCTAATGCCGGTATTATCGCGGGTAGTTACAAACCATTTGAGGCTGGTAACCAATATACATCGCCGAACGCGCAAAACATTACGTCACAGACTTACACGGGGCAGAATGTTAATCAATACATGACCCCGTATTTGCAGACGACACAGAATGCGGCTATCCAGAATTACGCTAACTCACTGCCTCAACTAGGTTCAGCTGCGTCTGCGGTAGGTGGACTGGGTGGATCTCGTGAAGCATTGGCAGCAGCGATGGCTCAGCAAGGTCTACAACAGACTTTAGCAGGTAACGTGGCCAATGCGTACCAGAACGCTCAACAACAGTTCAACGTATCTAACGCGGCTAATATGCAAGCGCAGATGGCTAACCAACAGGCTAAGTTACAAGAAGCGCAGAACTTGGCGCAATATGGTCTATCTGGTCAACAGCTTAATGCGCAGCAAGCTCAGAACGCAGTTAACTTTGCCTTACAGGGTAACCAACAGTTGCTAGGTGCTAGTGCACAAGAAGGTCAGTTAGGTCAACAAGCTTATGGCCAACAAGCGGGCATTATTCAGGCTCAGGCTGGACTTGGTGCGCAGCAACAAAAACTGATGCAGGATCTATATAATACCCAGTATCAAAACTATCAGAATTCGATGAATTACGAGCCAGCGATGCTTTCATATGTATCTGGCATTTTACATGGCGTGTCACCTGCCTCGTTAGGCGGACAATATACGCAGTCCGCGTATGGCGTAACTCCGAGTACTGGGCAATTGGCAGGTGCAGCGGCTACGACTGGATTAGGTCTGTATCAGAATCTATTTGGTAATCCCTAGGATAATAATATGACACAGATAGTTCCTAATGATATTAGCGGACTCGCCGCGCTTAATCCCGGTTATATTCGTGCAGCGGATAGACTTGCAGGTATTCCGCCCGAACAACAATTAGCAACGTTAATGCAGACTCCCGGTGTAACGCCGCAGACAGCTATGTTGATCATGAAAGCAAACTTATTACGCGAGATGTTGCGTGGGCAACCAAGCCAACCACCAAGCCCGGACAATGTGGCACAAGATACTGATGCCAAGTTGCAACAGGCAATGGCACGGAATAATCAACAAGACACTGGTATCGCGGGAGTTAGCCAACCTCTATTTGGACAAGGTTTCAAAGCCGGTGGCATTGTCGCATTTGCAGGAGGTGACACAGTTAAAGCAAATGATCCTAACGCCGCTGATCCAGCTACATTCCCACAGGGTTATCAATCGGATGATAACTCGAATTTATTATCAAGATTTGGTAAATTATATACGGAAGAAGGTACAAAAGAACCACCTAGAAAAGAAAATGTTCCTGTTACCCCTGTTGCCCCTCAAGCCGATCCTGCTATGGTTGGCAAACTAATGAGTGGCGCGTTAAGTAACGTGTCTTATCCCGGTGATGGTGCTGGCATGTCTAGCGCTATGCAAGAACGGGGAACGAAATTAATGGATCAAGCTGCTAGAGATGTGCAAGCTCAATTAGTTACAGCAAAAGCTTCTCAAGAAGCAGATAAGCCTAAAACTCGTGAAGAGTATGAACAAGAATTTTTAGACAGAGCGAATGCGGCTGGTATGAATAATGCTGAATCAGAGCGTCTGCTAAGTTTGACTAAAGCAGGGGATTACTGGGAAGAGCAAAAAAATAAAACATTAGGGCAATCTTATATAGCTGCTGGTCAGGCCCAATTACAAGATGCTTATGAGCATCGGTTACCTATGTCGGGTTTACAAAATGCATTGAGAATGTTTACTGTTGGTGCAGGTGCGCAAGCTGTATATAAGACTGCGGCTGATAAAGCGATTATGGATGCACAACAAGGCGTGGCTCAAACAGCATATGCACTTGAAGATGCAATATATAAAAACAAGATGGGTATACTTGATAAGGGCGATACTGCGTACAAGAACGCAGTTGACCAACATAATACGTCAATTAAACGTGTGGATGACCTTGTTAATGCTGAACAAAAAGCAGCCGATGCGTTTGGTGCTAGATACGCAGTTGACAAGAATGCAAGCCTCATGGCTGGGATTTATGGACGTAATCCTGCATTTGCGTATTCCCCAGCTATACTTGAACTAGAAAAACAACGTGCTGCATATGCTGCCGAACACCCAACGGATCTTAATGGTTTAGCAGCGTATGATGAAGCAATTAAAAGGGTTAGTGAGTCAGCACAAGGGGCATCGTCATCTACTCCATCAGTAGTGGCTGCTAGAACGCGTGCAGAAGCGTCAACTGCAATTGCTGCTCAGAACAACAGAGTTAAGCTTACAATAGCTCAGATGAACAGTAAGCAGATTGCCCAAGAAGAACAAATGTTAGCATCGTTGCCACCTTCAACAGGTAATGCTGTAATAGATTCTATGAGAGCGAATACAGAGGCATTGATTAATACTAGAAAAGCTGAACTTGCTAGAATGGGTAAATCAGCTTTAGAAGATTCTAGTACGGCAGCTCCTAGTGGGACTAGCGAACAAGCTCAACAAGCGCTAGACTGGGCGAATGCCCATCCAAATGACCCCCGGGCACCGGCTATTAAAGCGAAAGCGCAGAGAGATTTGGGAGTTTCGTAATGGCATTTGACCCTGATGCGTTTTTAAAAGCAGATTCGGGGTTTGATCCTAACGCGCATTTGAGCGAAACCATCCCGAATGCCCCTACTAAGTTCGACCCCGATGCGTTTTTAGCATCGCCATCTCCCCCTGCCCGAGAGCAAACTACTAACAAAATTTGGGAAAATATAAAGTCCGCGCCAGAAGATATAATTAATGCGTTAAAAACCTCATCTGCTCTTACGCAAGGGATATTAGCTGCGCCACTTGTTGATGCAGTTAAAAGCAAGATCGCTACTCCCGAAATGCAAGCTGGGCGTGTTCATGCGGCGGAAGAAAGTATCGTTCCAACTGCTGGTGCGATGGCGGCAGGATCTTCTGCTGTTAGGGGCGTAATGCCTTATGTAGAGGAAGCTGCGCAGGTTGCCAGTCGAATGCCCGGGTATCCCGGTATGATTGCCAAAGGACTGTCAGTAGGAATTCCTGTTGTAACGGGTCTAGCGGCTGCGGTGCCTACAGGGATGGCGTTACAAAAGGGGCAAGAAGCTCTCCTTGAAAAGTTTCCGGGAGCTGCTGAGTTATTTGGACTTGAGAAAACGCAACGTGAAAAAGAACGTGCTGCTGATCCATATGGTGAGGCAGTTGCTGGTGCATTACCGGGTTTTGCTTTTGCTAGCCCGGGGTCTATATCTAAACTATCTGATCTTGGCTATTACGGCGTAAATGCAGGGATTCAAGCTGGATTAAATATAGGTTCACAATTATATGAAAATGGTGGCGATTGGAAGAAGGTTCAGGTAGGCCCAGCTATCGCGCAAGCCGTTGTCGGTGCGGCGCAAATGAACCCCACTGCATTAGGTGAAGCAACTACATATAACTGGGGACGGGGGGCACCGGGTGCACCTAATGCTCCTAGTGCGCCAACACCGCGCCCTGCCTTACCAAACCCCAATGTAGAACCTTTAGACTTGGGAGTAGCTTCATCAAGACCAACTCCACCAGAACTTGGTGGGCCAGAAGCTGCTGTACCTCCTTTACAACCTACCCCACCACGCAATCCATCAAGGAATATGGATGCAGAATTAAATGATTTACTCGGTATAAAGAACCCGGAGATTCCCCCAAATGAGCAACCAAGTGTTGGAACTGTCGGAGGATCACCTCCAAAAAGCGTTGGAGTGTCTGTACTACCAAGTGAGTCCGGAAGAGCCGGAGTTACTGGAATTGAAACTGCAAGATTGGGTGATACTGGGCAACTTGTTGGAACACCTGATGAAGGAACGCAAGGAAAGCGTCTTGCATTAACAGATGAAGTTGAGAACATATTAACTAGTCCTAGAATTCCATTTGTAAATGCCGTATCTAATGCCGCTGATAATCTAGTTATAAATGGTGGCACATCAACTGACGCGGTATCTAAAGCTATTGACGACGCCAAACCCGGAATCATTGGCGAAACTATCGCTGCTCAACCGGGCATGGATATTGAGCGTATGGCTAAAATGCTTGGCCCTCAATTATATGGAGATCAGTCGGAACAAGCTTCTATAACAATCAAAGAATTGATGCAGAACTCTTTTGACGCAATCAAGCCTTTGTTAGATAACAAGTCTTTTGATAAAGGTAGAATACAACTTTTAACTGATCAACCTAACAGAACCATATCTATCATTGATGACGGATCTGGAATGTCTCCTGATACCTTGGCTACAAAATTTTTGGAAATTGCCGGGACTCAAAAAGAAAGTGATATTGCGTCTGGTGGTTTTGGTATCGCCAAGATGCTTACTCTTTATGCAAATAAAGATATACATGTTACTACCATGCGAGACGGCAAAGTATCTGAGCTTAATACTACTGGTGACGAACTTATGCGTTCGTTAAGCTCTAAAAGCGATCAGCCACCTATTTCTATATCCATCCGTAGTCCAACTCCGGAAGATCTAATTAGATTTCCTGAAGGACATGGCACACATGTACGTATAACCGTTCCGGAAAGTTACGTTGTTTCTTCAACTGGGGAAACTAAAGACATATATTTTCCTTATGATTGGTCGACCCCAACTACTATTACTAGAAGTCCTTTATTTGCAAACATAGATGTAATTCATAATAACCGTCCAATTGAAGGAATCGGTTCCACATTTCCGGTTAATGACTACCAACAATTTGCGAATATAAAATATCCTTGGGGGAACGCTAGAATTTATGTAAGCAATAAAAGTGACCCGGATATGAGTAGGTATGCGAATAATATTACCTATTTGTCAAATGGGCTGTACCAATTTGATTCTAAATTACAGAAAAACCCATTAGAAATGTTTGGGGACGCAATTCCCTATAATTTTTATGTAGACATCCGTCCAAACGTCAAGCCCGGAAAAGCTGGATATCCTTTTACATTCAATCGTAAAGCTTTGACTCCAGAAGCTAAAAACGATTTAGATAAAGTTATTAACTATCTACACAAGCAATATTCTTATAAAAGTCTTAGTGAAGAATCTAGTAATTTTGGAGGCATCCGATACTTTAATCTAATAGGTAAGTTGGGGAATTTAGAAAAAATCGAACCAAAAATTGCACCTCCCAAATCTAAATTTGATGCTATAAGTGCGGGATCAAATGTAGAAGTAAAAAATGGAATCATTTACGTAGATGGTAAAGAAACTCCAGAACTTACTCCCGAAGATCTAGCTGCTGATGTTCCTAAGAGTGATTCGTTAACAGTCCCACAAGAAGATATTAATCCAAATAAAGTAATGGTGCATGACAATTTATCCATTGATACTCCTGAAGGTACGATGGAAGTCAGTGACTATATGCGGCAGAAGTTTGGGGATCGATACAACAAATATATTTATGGACTTGGTAGCAATTTTATAAAATTACGAAATCTTATTTCGGAAGTAATGGGCTATTCAGATCTTTTAAAAGAAGGTGTTGGTATATCGATTGATAAAGAATATCGTGGCGTATCTATCCGCGTACCGTTTAGTGCGTCTTTTTTAAATCCACTTATTCCAGAATCATCTAATCCTATTGAAGCCGCATACGGCTTTGTGGGTACTATGGTACATGAGATGGCACACCATAAAGTGCGCAGTCATAATGCATCTTTTCCAGCCGAGATGCAAAAAATTGAATATAAACTACAGGCTAATAAAGAGTCTGAATATAGAGCTATTAAAAACGCAGTACTTAAAATCGTACGCGATAACGCAGATATAATGGCAGAAGGTAAAAGAATATATGAACATGAAAGTATCTCCCCTAATAGAAAGCGTCTTCAAGACAGCGAGGAACGAATCCAGCCCGTCGCTAGCAATGAAGGGGTATCTCAAGGCAACATCCAGAGCAGCGGAGCAGTCAGAGCCGGGGAACGAATACTCCCATCTGCTGTCGCAAGCAGTGGCGATGTTAGACAACGGGGTGAAACCGGGGTTGGTAGCGGCGGAGATGAGGAAGCTGGGTCATTAGCACCTCAATATCAAACTCGGCATAAGGCTCCTTATGAAAGAGATCCATTTGAGAATATGACGCCTGAAGAGCGTAAAACTCGTGCAGAAAATATTATAAAGCAACGGGCAAACGCTGAGCAGCAAAAACAGAACATCGGTATCCCCAAGACTCTTGAAGAGATGCGTGTAAAAGTAGATGACTGGTGGAAAACATGGAAACACGAACAACAGAATATTTTAAGTCGTCAGTTAGAGATTGAGAACAATCTTGATCTCCGCGATAAGTTAGTTGTATCTGGCCCAAAAGCCAACAATGTTTATATGCGCATGTCTAGTGCGGATGCTAGGTTTGAATATTACGGAAAAATAATTGATGGATTTGTAAACAGAATATTTTCCGCGATGGGGGATTACGCTAAACTCAAAGGGTTCAAACCACAAGAAGCATCAAGTGCAATCTCATCTTACTTAACAGCATTAGATGCATATGGATGGCGTAGGCAAGAACTATTTAACCGATACCGGCCACTATCAGAACGCGTTGTTCCCGATGCAAAAGGATCTAAGTCTGGGCTATCTCCTGCTGAATTGCGAAGAAATTTATATGACCTAGCTAACAAGACCGCTGGCGATTTAACTATTCCAAAAGAACAACGTATTGCTAAATTAAAAACAATTAAAGATCATATATCCGAGATTGTAAATGATGATCGCAATGTAGATGAGAAAGGACATAGTTACTTACCAAATCGTGGAGAAGACGCTTATGGCAATCCCGCTAGGATACCTGCCAATTTTGCTAATCCAATTTATCATCCTGCGGCAGGATTAGACCCATATACAACTCGTGAATTTATTAATTTGATGGAAGCAGATTTGGCGCATCCGATCATTGGCCCTGCTCTTAAAAAGGTTTTGGATCTATATAAATCTTTGGTTAAACAAAAAATACGTTATGAAAAGATAGCGGGTAATTGGCACGAACATCTAGATGATATTACTAAGGGGTTATATGGAGCAGATAATTATGCTCCTATGAAAAGTCCACGCGGAGATGTTGACCCTACAGATTTAGAAGGTACACGTAATCTGGGAGATGTGGCTGGGTTAACTAAAGGTATGGAAGGCGGTCGGCACATGACCGAGAACGTCATTAACCAGATGATCTACGATACATATCGTGCTGCGGCCAAAGCAAGTAAAGAAGGTGTTACATTAGCCGTTAAAAATCTAATTGATAATGGGGAATTGGCGGGTGCACATATAGCTACTATCCCCGCAGCAGATAGGTTTCTTAATCCAGATATATACGAACAATATCCTGAAGCTAAAATCGGCGGGACAATTTCACATATCAATAAGAACGGCGACACAGATATTTATCGTGTTGATGACCAGCGGTTTTTAGATGGGTTAAGACGACCTAATATAGAAATGAATGCCGCGCTTAGAGCAATAGGATGGGTTACTAATAAAATTGCTAGTCAACTAACCCGATTCCGACTCGCGTTTGCTCCGTTTGTAACTACGAGCCATATCCTAGGTAATATTTTAGTATTGCCAGCACAATACAATAACCAAATATCGCGTTCTGCATATACGTCACAAGTTATCACTAATTTATTTAGTGGTAATGGATTTAAATCCTATCAAGCTGCTAATCTATATAATCAAAATCGATTATCTGAACTTAAAGCGTGGGCAGCAAAAGATCCGTGGATCAAAGATTGTTTAGAATGGATGCAAGGTGGTGGCCCTGCTGCCCATGCCCATATCCTATATCCTACAATGGCTCCACAGCGTCTTAAAGATATTACTTCAGGTAACATAGCAAAAAAATCATTAGCCGCTATAGATATGTTGTTTGATAACTGGAATAGATCTTTCGATAATATAAGTCGAGTTACTGCATACTCATTAGTAAAACGTATAGAATTAGATAAAGGAAGATCTCCTTTAGAGGCAAGACAGATTGCGGTCAAAGTAGCTAAAGACTTATCAAATTTTAATTTGCGTGGTAAAGACCCTACCATGCGGACGCTATATGCATTCTGGGGGCCAGCTTCAACTACACTACAAATTACAGTTGATAATCTTATACGCCCTGCCCTAATGTCTGATGCAGCTATAGAAAAAGCAATTGATGAAGTTCTTCCCGAAGAAGACCTCGCTAATGAAGAAAAGCGGGATGAAATTGGGCATAAGTATAGATTCTTAAGATCACTTACTCGCGGGCTTATTAAAGCCGCCATAGGTAGTGGGTTTGTACTTTATGCAATGAACTATTTATATTGCGAAATGTCACCTTGGGGTAAGGATTCACAAGGCCGCAACTTTTTAGTATCTGATGATAAATCGCGATCAATTCGGGGTATGAGAATTCCGTTGCCTAATGGACAAATTTTTCAACCCCCATTTGGATTTTTCCAAAGAACATTCATAGCACCGGGATATCAGACTTGTGCACTATTGATGGGGCATCAGTCATTTAAACAGTACGTATCTAATATGGGTAGAGTTGCGGCGGAATCATCTCCTACGCAGATGTCATCTAAAAGTCCTCTGAAAAACTTTTTTGGATTCTTATTAGATACAATCGCACCAACCTCAACCAAACTTATTGTAGATTTAGCAATGAACTCTGATTCAATGGGGCACCCAATATATAACACGATTGCTGGCAAATTAAGCGACGCATATTCTGGTGGACAATCCATTCCAGAACTGTACAAAGAAATGGCAGATTATGCTTATAGACATTTGAATATGAACTTGAGTCCCAATGCGCTTTATTCTACAGCTACTAATTTATTTGATGGCATTGCAGAATTTGCAGGTATGGGGAATGATCTACGTCTTGCCCTTGAAGGCGAAAAGAATATTAGCCCAAAGATTTTCCTTGGTAGTTTTGTTGGTACTAAAAGCGACATGGATGCACAAGATTATACTGCCGTCTCGGATAAAATTATAGACATGCGACAGCATCTAGCACATCCAGATAAAGCTTTTGTGGCTGAGTGGATTAGTAAAAACCCGTTAGCTCCTTCCGCAGTGGCCACTTACAATTCAGGATTGGGTAACATTAAAAAGTTACAACAAGAAGCTACTTCTATTCGTACTAACCCTTACTTTACACCTCAAATTAAAAAAGAGCTTCTTGATATTAATCGTGACCAATTAGATGTTAGTAAACGAATTATAGTCGACAAGCTCCATAATTATGGTATAGATCCCTAACCTATACGCCAAACCCTAACTCCAAGGCAATTGTCGTGTACGACTACGGAAGTACGCACTTTATACTTAGCCGCCTTGGCTCGGGTGTCCATAATGTAAATCATGTTGGCAGGTTTAAGGGTGGGGATAAAGAAACTATCCCCTATATTCATCCCCTCAAAAGGTAGTAGCCATTCAGGCTCTTTGAATTCATTCTCCATCGGTAGGTGCTATCTCTAATACACTTGCAAACACGTAGACGGTGATAGGTGACGTAGCCCCAGTACCAGCCTTCCATCCAGAAGACAGCCGCTTCTTCTCAGTACCAATCAAGATCTTCTCCTTCTCAAGAGTCATCTCGAACTCACGAGTGCTAACCTGCTTCTCGGCCAAGAACTTCTTGAACTCCGCCTTGTTGATGTACACACGTTGTGTGGACATTTCAATCCTGCCTACCAACATCGGCCCACTTGGTTCAGTCGTTACTCGCTCCTCGTTAAAGATAAGGAAGTTACGCAGGTTCTTATAGTAGTACTCAGTCACTAAACTCTTGTAATCCACTACACCTGACTTGACCGTCTTATCCCTAATCTGTATTAGGTTAAGCATAACGATCTTGTATATCCTGTCCAAATCCAAGTCGATGATCCCTGCTTCTTTAGCTAATTCTCCGCCAGCAAAACAGGCCGCAATTACGTTCATATAGAACCGATATTCAGATGAACCACCATAGTCCTTGGCAAATAGGATTGCCCACTTCTCAATGATCTTAACGATATATGGCTCACCGCGTAGGTATAAGTGCTTAATGAATTCCGGCCCTGCCCACCCATAGTTCTGACGGAATGGGTTGAATATACGCAAGCCGAGAGTAGCGTCCTGTTCCATTTGGATAGGCTTTTTCATCTGGAATTCAATTAGCCGCGCCAGTTCACCCTGTGGGGCGCTTTTCAAAGAGAATAGTTTGTCGTACAAAGACTGGTTAGACGTAAACCCGCCTTGTAGGGAGGCTGACATTTCTAGGTCTCTTTCAGCGTTTACAGAGGACTGCATACGCAGTTTGGCCTTACCCTGCGATATCCGGTGGAGAAGCGTAGATAAAATTTCAGGGTCAATATTTGATGCTTCGTCAATCCCAAATAGCATATTCTTAAGACCAAGATACCGTCCAATAAAGGCGTTATCGGTGGCATTACCCTCTAGTACCGAGATGTTATAGGGGTCACAGAACACGCTTAAACCGGCGTACAGCGCCCCAGACTTGCCTACCCCTGAGTCAGTACTCTGGTAGCAGATTGAAGCCCCCGGAGTCGACGTCAGGTACATTAGGGGCGATCCGAACCCCTGTAATAGACCCAGTGCGTGGATCTCAAAACCCGGTTCGTTTAGGGCTTGGGCAGACTTCTTCCAGACATCATACTCTCCTACCCGCTTCACCAGTTTAGAGATGTTCTTGATCATCGGGGAGGCCGCTGATGGGGTTTCCATCCCTGCGCTTGACACCTCAATACCGCCTACCACAAAGGCATCCTTTTCCTCAGTCCAACCCATTTGCATCCGCATAATTTCTGCCTTCTCTTTATTGCGTAAATAAACGTCCCACTTACTCAGATATTCAAACATCCGTTGAGTCAGGGACACATGGAAGATAACTCCGTGTTCTGCCAAAGTCTTCTTCAGCATGTCGAATGCATAAATTGACTTCAGAGGAAGTAGGAATTCCATAATAGGATCTTTGGGCAATATGTGCCTCATCAAAAGACTCATACCGTCATACTTTGAGTGCATCCGCTTAATTGGATATAAGTCACTCGCTGTCAAACAGATAGGCTCATCCCGATCTCCGTTCTCATCTGGTGGAGGCATGTGGAACACACCGCCATTACGACCCCGAACAAAAGGTTTCAGGTAGTCTGGGAACGCGTGAATCTCTTGGGTATTCTCATCGACCCCAACTGAGTTCTCCTTGGCAAGTTCTTCTGCCGTTGGGGCTTCTTTAAGTCTGCGTCCAAGGTCAATTGGGGAACCGGATCGTAGTTTCCCTTTGAACGGACAATCATTACACCCACCCGGATTCTCCTTCTCAAACGATTTACATGAATGTGCCCATGAGGCGTTATCCAAAGACTGTTTAGCCTTGCGATTAGTTTCTGCAACGCTATAACTCGGATGCCCATCAGACATGTTATGAATGGCCTCATGACCATCTGAGCAACGTACCGCTACAGATAACCCTGCATACCACAGTGGCTCAGGAATCTTGTCGGCCTGTTCTAAGATGTAACGTATCTGGTTACACCCTTTACCCTCAAGACTTGATATCGCTATATCGTTAAAGACATAGTCAAAGTCATCTCGGAATGCGGCAGTATCACTATCTAATCCTTTAGGGGCGTCAGCAAGTATTGCTCTTAGGTTAGGCGTGATATCTACCTTGCCTAGGAACTCTTCAAACATTCCAAAGTCATACTGGTTAATATCATCATCTAAGACATAGGTCTTATTTGGTGGATCAGTTTTATAATTATAAGTATCCGGACAACGCATGATCCGCGCCGTATCTGCTGTCACAGATGGATCAATTAGCAAACCTTTTTCAGCGCAAAAGTCTTTAAACTTTTCTGCATATGCATGCCACTCTTTGGCTGGCACATCACGTTCAAACACCCAATATGCTTGGATGCCAGTGCCTGAGTCTACGCGCACAGGAGGCGGTAACCCTGTCTCCGTGATGAATGTATCAAGCGCACTAAGAGCCTCGTCTTTACTCGTGTAACAGACAGCCCCGTGGTTAACATCTAAGTCTACGAAGAACGACCGTCCATAGACAGCGTCTTCTGATTTGCGACTATGCCCCTCAAACGTATTCGGTGCTACATAGACATTGAACCCATCCTCTTTTAGTTTGTCGACTTGTTGGATCAGCGCGTCAATTGATTCTGCGAACCGATGCAAGACCCGCCCTTGCTTGATTCCTGCCGCACAATAAACGCCCTGCGTTGGTAATGCTTTCTCGTAAAAATATTGTTTTTCCATAACCTACAGAGATAAAAAAGCCGGGGCTATAAACCCCGGCAACAGGAGGGGTAACACTTACTGGGTTAAGTTACGAGATATAGATCGTAAATAATCCCTTGCTTCTTTAGTCGTATTGACAGGCAACAAGTCCACCTTGAGATCAGATTGCACGGCTTCTATAAACGCCTCGACTCTGGCTCTGTTCTTTTCGTGAACACCATAAGTCTCTCTGAACCAATTGTGAACCGTTGTCTTGGAAGTCCTTAACGCTTCTGCTACATAAACCACAGGAAGGTTCGCCGCAATGCAAGTTCTCGCCAACTGGAGACCCAGTGCATTGCTCTCGCTCTTCTTGCCTAGCCCTAGTAGAAATTTGTCACCGTAAGGACGTGCCATGTCAGACTCCTATTTCTTTTTCCACTTATCAATCACGCTACGCGCATCGGGAGTAGGGCTAGCATCGGGCTTCTTAGCCTCACGCAATACAGGCTCTGCAACCGCGACCTCTTCAACCTCGGCTTCTACCTTAGCCTTTTTCTTAGTTTCTTTTACTGGAGCCGCTACAACCTGTTCAGGTGCAATACCTTCATCAGTCTGGAATACGGTTAACTTAATTGCCTCGTCCGCCGCATCAGACTTAGCCTGACGCAAAAGAATCTCTGCATCATCTGGATCGATCATGCCAACTGGAGAGAACAATAACTTAGGTACAGGCGACTTAGTATCGAACTGCATCCGAGTGATGACTGCCGACGCACTAACATTGTTATTAGCCAACATCTGAACGTAAGGAACGAATGGCCATTTACCGGCTTCCTCTTTGCCGAATGCTGATGTAGCAGGTAATACTAACTGCATAACATCGCCACCAACATCATCAGGAAGTACAACCGCTGTACGCCATTGCAGACGACAAGCCGAACCCATTCCACCCTGTGCAGAACCCTTAATGCTTTGTGGGCATTGGTCACAACGTTTGGCTTGTGGGTTAGGGACTGACTCATCAGGAGTCTTGCTATTGCTCGACCAGCAAACTGGCGCAGTCTTAGTGCCTTCCTGATAGCCCTGTGAATAGTAAGTACGTGCGGCATCATGCGACATACGAACTAAGACAATGTTCATAAAGCGATCTTCAATAGCGGCCATCTCTTTGCCGCCAACAATCTTACGGAACACACCGCCTTTGATAGAGATGCGCTTAGCACCACTAGCCTTACCGCCAGTACCCGCTACGGCGCGAGTGTCTTCATCTAAACCCATGCCTACTGGGAGTTTGGCAAGGCCATTTTGGATCGACCGAATAATATCGTTACTCATTTTACTACCTTTAATTAAGAAGATTTGCGAACTGATACGCCATACTCGCGCATCACACTGACACCCGGAGGAAGACCCTCGTCTTCATGCTCGGTAAAGAACTGCTTGAAGTTACTCTGATGAATTCGCTTCTCTAACAGATCGACTACCTGATTCTCCAATACGAACTCTCTGAACCCATCCCAGTCATTGCAGATGTACCGTTCATTAAGTCTACGCATCACCGTGCCATGTGAGGTCTTGATACTATCGGCGTTCACCTCGTTACATACACCCAACATCATTGCTTCTAACTCACTCATATCTTTCTTCAACTCTGCATCTGCGGACTCATACTCTTTAAGTATCCTGTCACGCTCTGTCCGGATGGCTAAATAGGCTTCAACCAACTCCTCGACATTGATGTTACTCACTGTTCCATCTCCTGTTTATACAAATCAACTATCTTATTATGACTATCAACTTTACCTTGCAACATCCCGTATACCCTACGTTCGACATCTGAACCTTGCAGATGTACGACGGTCATTTTGTTCTGTTGCCCTACACGATCAATACGCCCAATACATTGGATGTATGTTTCAACTGACATCACAGGACTCCAGAACACTAATGTATCTGCGGCAGTCAATGTAATACCATGTGCGGCTGACTGCGGTTGGATCACCAATACCCTTGGATCTGTCTGCGTCTGAAATAGATTGATTACCTCCGACCTCCTTTTCGCGGATACCGCCCCTTCAATCACCTCACAAGAGTAACCCTGCTTACGTAGATATTCAGTCACTACGGTTATGGTGTGGAGAAAGGGAACGAATACTACTACTTTGTTCAAGGTCTCTTCAAGTACTGATTGCAATTCATTTAGACGGGGAGATATATCGAACTCGACAACATCATGCTTATCGGTATATACGGCTCCACCAGATATCTGTAGCAACTTACTAAGACTTGATGCCGCATTAACTGCGCTGACATTCTGCCCCGCAGTTTGAATTAACATCTGTTGTTTTAACGTCTTATAGTACTTCTCTGCTTGGGCAGACAACGGCACATCTCGTGTCTGGTAAGTCAACGTAGGTAGATCAAGACATTCTTGTTTGGTAAACCGAATAGCAGGTTGCAGTGCGGCAAAAATCTTTTCCTTGGCATCTGGACGTGCCACCCATTTGAACCTAGTAATCTGAGTCATGACCTTATCGCGCCATGACGTAGAGAATTTTGGAACCTTGTGTGGGGACACCATACGTGCTAGACCAAATGCATCCATAGGCGACTGTGACGCAGGTGTGCCAGTCATCATCCATAGCCGAGTATCCGCTTTCATCAGTTTAGACATTGTCCGCCAGCGTCTCGTTGACGCAGTCTTATAAGCATTAGCCTCGTCGATGATAACTAAGTCAAACCCTGCTGACTCAATTACATCTGAGACAATCTGGACGCCATCATAATTAATGATAACGAAGTCGTATTCACCGTTAATAATCTTTACTCGCTTATCTCTAGAACCATGCGCCACACCACACGTACGATGCATAGCCGTCTTAAATACGTCTGCTTGCCAAGCCGAATACATAATCGACAATGGGCAGATAACCAATACACGTCTAATGAGACCTTGGTTCATTAGATAATCTGCCGCCCATATAGCCGCACCCGTCTTACCCGTACCTGCCTCATTAAAACAGAACGCACGTTTGCGTATACTTAAAAACGACGCTGTTTCTTTCTGGTGATTGAACGGCGTAAAAAGCCCCGGCCACTTGTAATCACGCAACATAGGCGATGGGACTTTGATAGATGCATCGGGATCATTGTCCACGATGTCAGCCAGAGCCTCCATCTCCTCATGTTGCCAATAGACTAATACCTCATCATCTGAAACCTGCTCTGCCTTTTCTATCTCGTTAATAACCCTGATCGCGACATGCGATGGCAGACTAATCTGCACCGCCTCGTTATCTATTATTTGCATATTTCAACTTCACTGTCTGTAACGATGGCAATCCTAGCCCCACAAGATAACAGCGGCTTATCATTCCCAGAATAAATTACTTCAGAAGGCCCCAATATACGGACACTACTGCAATACGTATTCTTCTTACCCTGCTTTACTGTGATAGGTGGATCACTCACTCCGTCCTTTTTGTTCGCTCTTATGACATGTTGGTTAACATGTATGTAAGTTTTCATTTCATCGAACTATCTGGGTTACGTTTGAAAGAACGGTTCTTACTAGGCGGCTCAAGGCGCACACCATTTTTGTTGCTACCACCTTTGGACAACGCCTTGACATGCGCAACATCTTTTCCCTTGCGACTGATTCCTTTTTTATCCAACGCACGTCGCGCTCGTTGACGCTCCATACGGTCTTCATGTTCGCCTCGCTGAAGTTGTTTTTGATACTCTTTCTTGTACGGTCTAGCCTTCTCAGTCATGATCATTCCTTATGAAATTCGCAAGTAACTACTGGACACCACCTGCATAGCGGCGTTGGATTCGCTGGCCATGAATCAGTGTCTGCCGCCATATTCAGACGCTCCAAGTCCCATTTGAATACGTCCCATAAAAATTTAATGTCTTCTCGTCGATATTCTTCTGGCATAAATACGTCATGCGCTACAAATAACAATCCTGCTTTAATCAATTCTACTTCTGGGAAATGCGCGAACGTCATCAGTGCCATCAGTTTCAATTGTTTGGGATCAGGGTACTTAGCACTGCCAGTTTTATAGTCGACAATGAACGCAGTTCCATCTCCACCTACTACCATAAAATCTACAATGCCGCGTACCCAGTAATCTTCAGAATCAAAGTCACATGGTTTCAAAGCAAGGTTCAAAGCCATCTTATGTTCTAGATACTTGACCCCCGGAATCGACGCCAATGAATCCACCATCGGTCTATACTTCTGGTAGAACTTGGGCAACTCTGTCCCGTCACGAACGTAATCCTCCAGAGCCTTATGGACTTCAGTCCCATATAACATCTGTTGCGATACTTTCTTAACGTAACGCTGAAGACGTTTAACCTCGTTGTACTGCCTTGGGCAGTTGACGAAGTCCTTAAGGCCGCTGAATGACCACTTAACCACCTGCTTCTTCTTTAGCCCTGAGTTTCCGAGCCTTGGTCGTAGCCTTCTCGTCTCTTTGCCATTTTTCCCACGTAGAGCCGCCCTCGTATTTATATTCAATGATATGGACTAACCCACAGTCACAGCACTCATGATGGTATGGTGGCTTACCATGTGCGGATCGATACCACACACCGTCTTTCAATTGGTAAACGTGTTCCTTCTTCGCTTTCTTTTTAGCCGCCATAGTCATCCTCCTCGTAAGAACCGCGATAAAAGACTGGGGAACCTTGACCTGCCCATGCGCCACACACGTTGTACTCCATGAACTCTATGGCTTCTTCGTACGTCATACCGTCTCGATCCACTAGAATCTGCACACAGTCATCGTAGTTATAGATAATTACATCCGTATTGAAATGCGTACCTACACCTACGATTGCGTCGTCGAATCCATCTGCTTTAAGCATCAGCAATCTCCGTATGTCCGTCCATATTTGGCCTCACAGGCCACAGGCAAGTCTGTACACCAAGAGGGTGCAGTAGACATAACTTGCACAATAAACGCAAGGGCTTGTTCCAGTTCCGCATCGGGTACGATGCAGACAACAGAGTCATGGACAGTCAAAGCGACTTTGTAACGCTCTGATATCTGTAGCATTTGTTGCCCCACAATGATCCGTGCTAGGGCTTGGACGATGTTCTCCACCATAGCCCCGCCCCATATGTTTACAAGCCCTCTACGCGAATCGTAGACCAGTTTAGACTCCTCACCATAACGTAGTTTCGGATAGCGGATATACAGACCATTGGGTAACTGAACCCCCTCATTCGGGTCTACCCAAACAGCCGTTTTTGGTGCACCAAGCCGTATTACCTTACCTTGACCAAACATCAAATGTTGCAGTGCAATATCACAGTACTTCCACAGTTCGGGAATCTTATAGTTCTCATTACGGTAGATACTGACAATACGTTTGCATTCATCTAAGTCTAAGTCAGCCCCACCAAGAGACAGAGTCTGCTGTAACTTAGCCGCTCCTGTCCCATAGCCCAAACCTAGGATGCAGGTCTTGCCTACAAACCGTTCAACAGGGTCAGCCTTGGTTATCTTGCGGTTAAATATCTTACTTGCAAACACCGAATAGACGTCATCGCCGTTCCGATATTGTTGAACCACGTCATCCTGCCCTGCTAACCAAGCCAACACCCTAGCCTCAATCTGACTAGAGTCTGAATTGATTAGGTAATGATCATCAGGTGCAAGAATGGCATTCTTCAAAGCCTTTTTACTTTTGTCCCGTGAGGGTAGATTCTGGAAATTAATTGAGTCCTGCCCCGACCAACGGCCTGTATGAGCGCCATAATAGCGTAGAGGCACAGGAATGAAACCACGATTACGCTTGCCGATCCCAATAAAACGTTCAATTCGACTCTCCTCAATAGTTGATTTAGTTCCCAGACGTACAGCGCATAACTGCTGAACGAATGGATTGTTATGATCCTGTAACTCAATAAACCCCTCATCAGTTTTAGCAAGTGCGTAGGTATCTTTCCCTGTTGTCATGCTAACCTTCATCGGAGCCTTAGCACCAAACTGTTCTAGTAACGCGGCAAATTTAGGATTACTCGCTAAATGCTGTCTGACCGCCTCCTCATTGTCACAACCCAGTGCTTCCATCAACCCTGCTAACAGTTCTGATTTAGCCTCTTTGACTTGTACAAGTCTCTGTACAAGTAGCGCATCGTCTACCTTAAGTTGGGGTTGTGTGTACATTCTCGTTGTAAGGTCGATGAGACGGAATTCATCGTTTGGGAAAGGTTGTAACCTTTCAAATAATCTATACGTGAGAGCAACATCGTTTCGGCAATACTCTCCATAACCTTCAAGATCTTGCGCAGTAAAATCACTTCTTCGCTTTCCGATTGCGTTGATGGCTCCATCACCCTTTTCTCCTATTTGATAATATGATGCCAGTGCTTTTAATGATCCACCCACTTCCATGCTATGCTTGGCTCGTGCCATTGACAGAGTATCGAAGTACATTCCCGGAATCACCCCGTACTTCCACGCAAGAATGGCTCCATCGAACATGGTGTTGTGACAGAGGATGGCGCAGTCGGATGCGACTACTTGCAGTTCTTCCATCTCGTCGTTGAAATCTTCCGTCCCTGCTACAAGCCATTTCGTATGGTGGTCGTCCCACTTGATCCCAACGCCAATCACTTCAAAGCGCGGATCGTTGATGTACTCCTCAGTTGTCATCTTCGACAGGGAATAATCCTTGTCGTAGTAAGTTTCAAAGTCTATGGTGATGATGCTCATTGCTTCTCCTTCGGCAGCACCAGATAACACACAGGGACTTCAGCAAGGCTGAATCCTTTCTTGATGTAGACAGTCGCTACCTCAACATCCTCTTGATGATTAGCAACCTCAAGCGCCTCGCCTTTGGTCTGGTATGCAAACAATGCTATCTCTGGAATCTTCACGGCTTCTCCCCCCGTGCGAGGATGGCTGCGACGCAATTCAGTACGCCGCTATTCCATTCCGGCGTTCCCCTCATTCCGTCAGCAACCAAATCATCACACACCTTCGCACACGCCTCACGTTCCTGTGAAGCGATAAGGGCGGCGAAATTAAAAAGTTCTTCATCACTTCCATGCCAATTGCATATAAATGGATCAAGATTTTTTCTTGACGCCTCCGATCTCCATACCAAATTTGATTTATGCGCCATCCGAATAATATCATTTCGGTTCATTCGCGGTTTCTCCACTGCGTAATTAAATATACTGCACTGTCGATAATCGCAAACCAAAACAAATACGTAATCATTTCATGGTCACTCATTTCAAACTCCTATGTCGCCATCGCCATCACCTAGACCATCGCCATAACCATCGCCGTAGCCGTCACCGCTCCTCCCCATACGAAAGCCATATTCGTAGCCTGAACCAAATCCTGAGCCTTTATCTGATCCAAACATATAGCCGTAGCCGAAACCATAGCCTGAACCACAACCATAGCCGTGACTATACCCATCGCCATAACCATTGACATCGCCGCCGCCGTTTAAAGTTAGATATTTTTCCACGCGGACTCCACCACATCAATCAAGTGGATCAGCGAATGCTCTGGAACGTGGACAGTGCCAACCGTGTCCAAAATTGTTTCTTCTGTCGGGCCATTCACTAATTCGCCTAAGCCCTTCGTTGTACCCCATCGACGGATACATCTTGCATCGGTGATAGTCAAAACATCATCGTTCCATTTCACACGACCGATATAAACGAACCCTCGATCAAGCACGGCGATCTGATAAGGAGAATCCTTTTGACGTAGACGTTCGATCTCATCAGCGGCAAGTGACATAGCACTTGCATAGCCATTGAATCCACCCGCGCTGTGTAGGTCTTCGGCGTACATACGTAGCCGAGTAACGATGTCTTCAGTACTCATAGTCCTTTAATCCCCACTGCCATGTTCTGTTGTTTCTCTAACCAATCTATGCGATCCATGAGCCGCATGATCAACTCATTCTGACGCTCAATCATATCGCGCTGAGACTTCATCAGGTCATCCGCGATCTCAAACAGTTCTTGCCCAATGAAGTCTGCGCTGTTCACGTTATACTCCAAACAAACTTGCTTCGCGCAGTTTCTTATTAAATGGTTTGCGTACTGCACCAGCCCACTTGCGTCGCCCTACACGGAACAACTGTAGTCCATAGTACTGCTTGGCAAAGTCATACGCCGTCCGCGCTGTCTGAAACGGCATAGCCTGTCCCACCTCAATCGTCGTTGGGCAACTGCTTACACCCGCGTCATACTTAGGCGGAGCCTTGGCCAAATACTTCTCTACACCGTTCTCATCATTCTTAAAGATCACATACATATCATTAGAAGTCGTCATTTTTAAAATCCCTGTAAATTGTATAAACGCCATATATAACTAATGGAATCAACGCAACCAAACACGCTTTCGCCCAACCTAAATTAATCCACCATGTCGTTAACGATGTCATTCTCGAACTCCTCTTCTTCATCAAGCCTACGATCTGCTTCTATCTCCATGTCCAAAGCCTTGCCGAACCGAGCCTCCCATTCTTTACGCCGACTCGGAACCAACAATGCCGCCCACTGCCACACTCTCAGGTATTGCTTTTGCATCCACCACTTGTCTGACTTATCTAACCAAGCAATTAGTTTCTGTACCGAGCCGTATGTATCCTTTGGGGCTTCAACATCAATGAACCTAATTACTTCAGTCATCGTAGACGCACGTACCAATTGTGCCTGTAACATACGCTGAGTCTCTGCCGCCGTATCTTTTAGTTCCGTGATAGTTGTCTTGATACTTTTCTTCAAGATCGCATCACGTCTGGCGATATCCATGTCAGATAAAGTCTCTAAGTTCTTCATGAACTTCTTCATCTTCTCAACGTCGTACATATCCTCCAACGCCCGTTGACGCATCTCCAAGGTCTCTTGCCAGTCACGCAGATCAGCAAGGTTAACTTTGTTATCTTCAACAGTATCTTTAATCTCACCAACCATCTTAACGATGGCAGTAAGGTCAGCAATCTTCTTAGATGCCTTTTGTTCTGTGACCATCATTCTTCGTCCTGTGAATCACATTGTAAATTGTTGATCTCGCGATCCAAATACCACCTAGCCTTTTTTAAGTCCTCTAAGCGTTCACCCTTGTGCCCTGCACGTGAGACATACTTGACGACGTTCCCTAGGTGATAACCCAGTTCCTTAGCCTCAATGTAGTCAATCGTTTCGATACCACCGACGTTGTAATGTACAGGGTTATTCACCGCGTCACTGCCAATCATCCACATATCAATCTCTTTGTCAGTCAATGCAGGGGGGTCTTCAACCCATACATGACCCATCGATTCTCTTACCGCAGTTAACCTCGGCGCATGGTCAACTAACTCTTCTTTCTTTTTAGTCATTCTGTAATTCCTTTTTTAATGTATCTACATTTGTCTCATCAATTACTAAACCAATCCCACCGCATCGCCTAATCTCCATCAGGTTAAACATCTGTAACGCAGTGGGCTTATTGCCATTTGCCTTACACTCAATCCCATAGAACCTGCCCTGATAACAAACTAGGAAGTCCGGCACACCCGAACTGCCATAGCCAGTACCCATTGGCATAGCGTAATACGCATTTAGTTCTTTGAGAATCGACTTGACTTTTGCCTTAACTTTTGCTTCCGGTGTCATTTTAAACCCGCGTTGTTGCCGATACCAGTTGTCTGGGTGCAGGGGGCTTGCGCCCCCCACGGTTATTTTATTTCCGACCACAGTTTGTCGTGTATTGTTATCGTCCGCTCGATTATCTGCATACTGCCTACGTAGAACCGACTCCCTTGCAGACGTTCTAATGCTTTACGTGCGGCGGTCTCAGCCACCTCTGCCGATGGATATTCTTGCTCTGCATATGTCCACCTAGCCTCTTCGTCTCCTGCTTGCCCACTTATGTATAGATACTTGAATTTATATACTGTTCTTGTTCTAGATGTTGTCGTCATGTTATTTACCTCCTGCCCATTCGTTACTTCCATAATCATCTTCACTCGGTTGCAGATACACCGTCTTACTCATGTCCCCATTAAAACAATGAGGGCACTCTTCCAGATTAACTTCTGGCTCTGCATACGTATGATCACACACTAAACAATGCACTGTTAAAGTCATTACAAATCCTCTATTACTTCTGTTTCAAACTCTTCGCCCTCAACCCAGTCGTGCTGTTCGTCACGGATACCGCACTCTTTGGCTTGCTCAATAGCATCTTCTTCACTAGACGCCTCAACCTCCAGTTCTTGCACTGCTGTCGTGTACAGTTTTACCTGATACAGATACATTCTTTTCATCTTAAGTCTCCCTCACGTCATCAATCGATGGGGGAAAATACCAACTGATATCCCCATCTGTTTTATTATCAACCAAAAAATCCATGTCGGTGCGAACTCTTTTTAGTGCATCTTTTGGACTGGATGCCCATAAATGCACATCTACGGTCACGCGGTATTCTTTAATGTCGCTCATATCGCGAGTCAATTCAATCTTCATTACACACCTCCTTATGAAAACTGTCGTGCAAGCAACGGCTTGTTGAACGTCGGCACATACAGGCGTTTCTTGTAGCCGTTACCAACATTGATACAGCGGTAATACCACACGGCTTGCGATAGATTGCCCGTGATCTTGTAACGAGTTTTATACGCACCCTTGCCTCGGCCTACCTGCACAAAAAACTCGGTCATGTCGGTGTAAGCAATACGCTTGCCATCTAACTCAATAGTCTTTAATTCCATGTCACACCTCCTTCACTTCATCTGCAAACCATTCTGCATCGCCAGTATCATCCGGTTGTTGGGTTTCAATCCCTGCCTCAATCGCGGCAGTGATAGCCGAATTGGCATCAACCGCTTCAACCTCAATTTCGTGATATTCCTTCGTCACTAAAACGACTGTCCATTTCTTCATCTCACACCTCCTCGTTTGGTAATACTTCGCTGACGTACTGTTCGGCGGCAGTCAGCAACTTGTCACGCAATGCCTCATCGCTTGCGTACCATAAAATAAAATTTTCTATCTGTGCCATTGTGTTGAGTGTGTTGTCCATGTCATACCTATTTAATAGTTGTTTAATCTCTCTAATCGTCGTCCATGCCGGATGCACACGGTCACCCGACGGGTCGATCTCTTCTACCATCCCCTGTAAATCAGCCAAAGCGCAACGTAATAAATATATTTTTTCGCCGCGTTGTTGCCGATACCAGTGCTTTTCTCCGCAGGGGCTGTGCGCCCCCAAGGTCGTTTTGGTTTTCATTACGCCGCTTTCCTTATGTTTGACATGACAGCAGTGCCGCCGTGTGCCTGAATGACAATTGAACCTTTACGGGATGACGCAGTGCCATCACACGCTAAACATCTATCACACGTTAGTTTCTTCCCTGCTTCCGCACTGGCCGGACAGATTGCTTCGTTTAGTAATTCTTTTGACCGCGTAGCATGGTTAGGCATTGCTACCCGAAACGTACGCCACCCATCACGCTGTGCCGCCGCCGCTTCGTGCTCGTTATCAGCGGATGCCATACAGAATTCCTTCAGTTCTGGCCGTGTGCGCCACTGATGCGTATATCCTGTGCTCCCTATTGCATTGCGTAGCAGTCTTTGCCATATGGTTACTGGCACAGCGGCAGGATCGCCATAGGTTCCGATGCGTACTAATCGATTTAACCCGATAGAGGGTATGTCGTCATAATTTGCTATCGGATACCCGCCTGCTTTGTATGTCTTCCATACGACAGTAGAACCCTGTCCTACGTTTACGTAACACGTACGTCCCTTGCCTGTACCGTCCCCTCGATGTTTGCAGTCACCACATATTGAAGCATCATCGCCTGTTCTAATTGCTTCAATCGGCGCGACATCTTCCCGCAGAATATGAGTCTGGATCATGTTGCCAGTCTTGCGATTAGCACTCTTCTGATTAATTCCAATAGCCACCACAATAATCGGCGTCCCATCAAATAGTGATGAACCGCGATAGATAACTTTGCCGTTAGGTTTTTCCGATGCCATGGTTTTTACGTCCTATAGTTTATAAATTATGTTTTTACAGTTTTGCCGCGTTGTTGTTTGATACCAGTGCCGTTCTATAGTTTTTTCTTGGGATTGCCCCCCCGTTAGGGGGGGTTACCTTTTTTAGGTTAACGTTGTCGGTTAGCGAGCCACGCGCAGGTTAGTGACCCCACGCAGAGCCAAGCGCACCGTGTCGGACTCTCGAATACAGCCGCAAGAGCGAAAGCAACCCCCGCGACCATAAGCACGTGCCACAATTTCATGATTAGGCCGCCAGTTTTAGAATTGAGCCGCCGATCCGTTCCAGTTCCACACGTTGGTTCTGGTGCGTGATCCCTCGAGCGTATGCTGTGACTGCGGCCGATGCGTCGAACAGGCTTTCGATAGGTCGTCCCTCCTCGGCCATTGCCACTGTCTTGATTGCGTTAACTTGTACGCCACTGAATTTTCGTGCACGTAAGAAAGCGTCAACGTCGTCAATCTTTTTTTGCTGTGCCGCGATCAGCATCGATTGCATGGTCGTCAGTTGGTCGCGGTTCTCACGTGCAAAAGCGTTGAGCGTTGGCAGCAACGTTTCGGTGAGTTTATGCGGCGCGCTCTTTGTGTGGCGGATGCGGATTTCTTGGAACTCGTTCACGCCCCAAAGATTGCGGTTCATGCAAGCGAAGTCGAAAAGCATACAACCAAAGGTCAACGTGCCTGCGCCTGTTTCTGAGTTGCTGATGTAGAAACCCCGAGCCAGTGAGCCAGTTCGCCCATCGCGGCGGTTGGGCAGTTCGATCCGGTTTTCTTCGTCCGCTAGGAACACGAAAAAATCGCGGTCGGATGCGTAGAGCGTGGTGTTGTCTTTGGTGATCGGCTGACGTACACCGAACTCGGCGGGGATTTTAAAGTCACCATCGATGCCAGTGCCAAAGCGATCTACTAGACGGCGGGTAATGTCTGAGTTCCACACTCGCCCGTAGTTAGCGCCAGTCGCGGCGCGCAGGGTTGGTATGTCTCCGTTCAGTGACTGGGTTAGCAGTACACCCATCTCTTCGGGGTCACGTGCGACGTGCAGCCCGTAATTGATCAGGTCGGCGGTGAGCGCACTGGGCAGAGTTTGTAGGTAGCCGGCAGGGGCTTTGGCCAGTTGCGCCAGTTGATTGAATGACCAATTGGTCGCCGCCACCACCGGTTGCCCAGCGCGGCCGACAATGTGCAGTCCTTTGTGGTCGCCATCCACTGGAACGGCAGTGAGGTCACGGTTGGCCAGTACTTTGCCGACGCTGTTTGCCCGTTGCGTTGCGCAGTGTTCGTGTAGGTCGGTGAGGCTTGTGTATCGCTCGTCGTCCGGTCGCGATGCCCATTGGTGAGACACGGTTGAGTTGACCGCGCCGCCGAACGAGGTGTTGATAATCTGGCCAGTGGCTGTTGTGGTTGTGTTCATGTTTAGGTGTCCTTTAGATTAGTGAGATTTGGTTGGTTTTGATCATGGCGCGGAGGTGCATTGCGTCTTGGCTGTGTGTGCCTAGCCCAATTACCAGTTGCAGTGCTTCTAGAACTTCGGCCGCTCGGCGCAGAACAGCGTTGTTCATTTCTGTAAGTGCTTGATCCTGTTGGGGTTCTTCTGGGAGCGGCTGGGTTGACGGGTGCAACTCGTTGATTCTGTTGACAATTTCTTGGGCTTGCTCCTGGGCGAGCGTTTCTACGAAACCTTCCACGTCATTCATCACCCCATAAACCAGTGCTTCAGGCGCCAGACACGTGGCGCACTCGTTCTCGTCGTGCCCGTCCATCGATTGCACGAAGTCGGACACTTCGATCTCGATTTCGGTGTCGATGCTGTAGTAAACGCCCATGGTTAGTGTGCTCCCTCGGTTTCGGTGATGATTGATTCGAAGTCGAAGATTAGGTTTTCGAGACTCACGCTGTAGTCTGCGATCAGCGATTCGGGTTCGCCTTGGTAGACCAGTTGAATGAAACAGGTGCGCCCGTCACGTGCAGTTAGTAAATCATCCAACCCTGTTTGATTTAGGTGCGCGATAACTGTTTGGGCGTTGTTTGTCCAAGCGAATTCGATTGATTCGCCCCCGTTGCAGATTGTCAGTTTGAAACCTTGTTCGATCAGGAAATGCACTAAGGCCGTGGCTTTTTGTAAGTCGTTCATGAGTTAAACCTCTTTGAAGTGGTTGGAAACGGCCAACCCCGTCACCCCTCGGGTGAGCGTCAATTATCTTACTGTCAACAGGGCGCGACCGATTATTAAGAATATTTAATAATTATTGACTATTCAAAAAAGGCTTGTTTTATAGGCTTTTATGACTACCTTGTATAATGGTTGCGGCTCGGTGATCTCTTCTTTGCCCATATGCCAGTATCTGTCTGGTTTGCGCCTTGTGGTGGGCGTTATACAAGGTCACACTGCATTGGGGGTAACCTGTGGATAACCTTGTTGGTAACCTGTGGATAACCTTGTTGGTAACCTGTGGATAACCTGTGGATAACCTGTGGATAATTTATCCACAGCCCCTCTCATGCAAAACCATGCCGGAATTTATTTGTATGCGGTGAATTAAGTAATTAAGCGATGAACTTATTAGAACCGTGCGACAGCGGTAAACGCCGACGTCATGTGGACACGTGACTCGGCACAAAGTGAACGTAGTGAACACGAGCAAAGCGAGTTCATTTAGTTCTTACTCTGTTTCCTCGACGGGACGTCGAAAGCGTTAGGGCTTTAGCCCGGCGACGCGAAGCGGCGCAACGCCCATGATTTTGTTCTAATGTTCTATGTTTTGTTCCCAATGTTCCAAAAACGTAACTTGTATTAGAATTCAAATTTGGTTAAGTTTTACAAAGTGGAAAAAGGTTAAGTGATTGAATGTACTAATAATAATAATAATAATATATATATAAAGAGAGAGAATCTTGTATTTTCTATTTTAAATGCGACAAAAAATGTAAATTTGTTCCAAAGTGCAAAATAGGGCAATTTCCAGAAGTCGACAAAGTCACTCGCGGTCATCACCCTTTCACGCACGGTCACCCTGTCAGTCCCAATTATACCCTTCAAAAAAGTTGGAACATTGGAACAGAACGCTGTAACTTATTGATTAACAAAGTAAATACCTGTTCCAAAGCAAAAACAAAGTTGGAACAGATTTTGGAACATCGGAACAATGTCACCTTGTTCCAAACTTTGGAACAGATTTTGGAACAGATTTACTCTGTACTCTTAGTCCCAACCCCACTACACCCCGTACCACCCTTTTTATTTTTGGGACTCCGTTACGAGCTGATACACTTGGGTTCGCACAAATAATCTGCACTTTTTCAAAACTCGGTTATACAAGACCCCCCACCCTGCTCTAATAGGGAAACCCCCCGGGTAGGATTCCTTACCTCCCCTCAAACTAGGGGGACTATTTTAATATGCATTAACTGAGTTAATGACTAATAAATGATACATTAGGGGTGATGGCGTCTGACTAGATGCGCTAGTAGCAGGTTGAGAAGGAAACTGGAGTGGCCCTGCCACGGATACCTAATGCACCCCTTCCAACAAAGTTAGACCCTGCGGCACCCCGACAAGCCCAACTTGTACGCCATCTTTAATAGGAAACCCCCCGGGTAGGATTCCTTACCTCCTTTCATATCATTAACTACGTCTAAACACGTTTATACAAAAGTTAATATATTTCCTATAAGTTGCGTCTACGTTGTGTACGCAAACTAAATTGCGCCTATGCCCCTTGCTAATTTTATTTGTCACCTGTATACATAGCGCAATACTTGGGGGATCCCATGCAAACACTTATTCCTGACATAGAGAGCGGTATCCCGCTGCCTTCCCGCTCGGTGAAAGACATACCTGAGATGTCTCCGCACGACGAGATCAAACTCAGAGCTACCACAATTAAAATGTTGGCTGATCTGCAAGGCAGGTCTATTGTGCCAACTGAAAAAGAACAAGTTGAGGCTGAGACCTTAGCCCACCAGATGGTCACTAACCCAGACAGTCGGCCCGAGTTTGCCAAGTACAAAGACGAGACGATGGCCTACCTTGCGGGCATGATTGAGCAGTCCAACGTGATGCTGGTCAATGAGCTATCTGACTTTAAGATGTACGTCATCAACAAGTTGGTCTATGAAGTAGAAACTGCCAAGAACCCTAAAGATCGCATTGCAGCATTGTCCAAGTTGGGTGACATTGACGGCGTTGACGCGTTTAAGAAGCGTTCCGAGACTACGATCACAATTAAGCCTATGGAAGAGGTTGAGAAAGAGTTGTTATCGGTACTTGATAATATTGAATATGCCATTGTCCCCCCATCTGGTTACGTTGGATACGTGCAAGACGTAGAGGACATGGAAGAAGACGACGAAGAAGAAAGTGATATCCCAGAGGATGTTACTGATGAGTAATATTGTCCAACTCCATGCCAAGTTACTCCCGGAAGATCTAGCCCTAACCTGCGAACAGTGTGGTGGTGACAAGTTTTATTTGCTTGCAACGTCAGATATACAGTGCGCAGAGTGTGATAGCACAGATGATGGGTTGATTTGGGGGTTTAAGAATGCAGACGAATTACCCCCAGTTGCATGACTAACACTGTACAAAGGATAAGTCCGGACGATATTGCCCGATTACGGGCGGCTTTACCGACTATGCCTGATGCACAGAAACGCAAAACGGCTGATTTGCTTAAGAAATATAGCGAAAATTTGATCAAAACCAAAGCTAAAGACGATTTTTTAAGCTTTATTAAACATGTTTACCCCGGTTATAAGGTTGGGCCACACCATTATCGGCTTGCAAAGATCTTTGAAGAGATTGCAGCGGGTAAAAAGAAGCGTGTAATCGTCAATATTGCCCCTCGACATGGCAAATCGGAGATGATTTCTTACCTTGCACCAGCGTGGTTTTTGGGTAAATACCCCCAGAAAAAGGTCATTATGGCCTCACATACTGCTGATTTAGCGGTAAATTTTGGACGCCGAGTCCGTAACTTAGTAGGTGGAGACTTATACCATGACATCTTTCCTCAAGTGGAGTTACAAGCTGATAGTAAGTCCGCTAGTCGGTGGGGTACTAACTTTAACGGTGAGTATTTTGCTATTGGTGTGGGTGGTGCTCTCGCTGGTCGCGGTGCTGACCTGTTCATTATTGACGATCCTCATTCCGAACAACAGGCCATGCAAGGCCGTGCGGACGTATTTGAACCAGCATGGGAGTGGTTCCAGTCAGGCCCAATCCAACGACTAATGCCGGGTGGTGCGATCATTGTCGTAATGACACGGTGGTCGAAGCTTGACTTAACTGGTCAGATCGTTGACCACATGACACGCAATGATGACTCAGATGAGTGGGAAGTAGTTGAATTCCCTGCCATTCTTAATGACAAACCCCTCTGGCCTGAGTTCTGGCCAATAGACGAGTTGATGGCTAAGAAGGCGTCGATGGATGTGCGGTATTGGCAAGCCCAGTATATGCAGGAGCCGACGTCTGAAGAAGGCGCTCTTATTAAAAGAGAGTGGTGGCAGATTTGGGAGCCGGACAACCCGCCCAGTTGTGAGTTTGTCATCATGTCGTTGGACGCCGCTCAAGAGACTAACAACCGGGCTGACTTCAATGCGCTGTTGGTTTGGGGGGTATTTTTTAACGAGAACACTAAGAACCACAACATTATACTATTAAATGCTATCAAAGAACGGTTAGAATTCCCTGACTTGAAGTCGATGGTGTTAGAACAGTATAAAGAGTGGAACCCAGATTCGTTTATTGTTGAGAAGAAGTCCAACGGTGCTGCACTCTATCAAGAGATGCGGCGCATGGGTATTCCGATCAGCGAGTTTACTCCGGGAAAAGGGCAGGACAAGATATCGCGAGTGAACGCCATATCGGACTTGTTCTCAGCGGGTATTGTCTGGGCACCAGATCGACGGTGGGCTAGAGAGGTCATTGAGGAATGCAACGACTTCCCCAGTGGCAAGAATGACGACTTAGTTGACGCGACCTCACTTGCCCTAGCGCGGTTCAGACAGGGTGGGTTTATTCGTTTACCAACTGACGAACCTGAACCGACGAAATTTTTTAGATCCGTGAGACGTACAGGATATTACTAATGTTAAGAATTATAGAAGGGTATAGACACTCGCCTGACACTGATTCCGGGATTGAGACTCGCCCATTAAAAATTGATGTAGATGCTATGGCATCAAGACTTAGTGCTATCCAAGATGCTATTAAGATGGGTTATAAAATGCCCACTGCAGAAGAGTTGACTGCGCTTAGACTAAAAGAAAATCGTGACGATTTTGGATTCAATTATCTTGATAAAAATAAAAAGCCGGTTGTTGATCATTTTACTAGTGAAGCTAAACGGTTATATGGGGATTTGACAAACAATATGTATTCTCCCCAAGTAGCCGCAAACGTCGCTGCTTTTGTTAATGCTAGAAATATTGGAGACCGTCTTAAACAAGATTGGTTTAAAATTTGGAATGGTACTGGGGTAAATAGATACGGGCAAAGCGGTGAAGACTACGCACGAGATATTAGGGAAAGTATAGAGACTGCTGTTCCTAATGATGCTAACAAAGATCTTTATACGTATTTTAAAGATAGTATTACCCCGC
>Ga0208257_1000087_pt1 | contig 32082 bp, 46 predicted proteins | sample CryBogCBH10Sep07_FD_184610 | JGI IMG/M metagenome (GOLD analysis project Ga0208257, IMG submission 184610) | Freshwater microbial communities from Crystal Bog, Wisconsin, USA - CBH10Sep07 (SPAdes) | ecosystem: Environmental > Aquatic > Freshwater > Lake | place: Crystal Bog, Wisconsin, USA... | reverse complement strand
CACCAATGACGTTTGCTATTTTTAACGCTTGAGTGATTAGATCAGAGGGAGTTGTCGGCAGCGGTTGAGTCATTTTTTGGTCTGCCCCTCTTAGTTTCTTTTATCTCTGGAACGATTAAAACTTGTGCTTCTTCTTCAGGTGTCTGAACAAGATGCTGCTCCCCAAGCGAGTCAGTAACCCACTTGGGAAACTCTACAAAAGTGTAAACAGGGGAAACCAACTTCCCCCTGTAGTATTGTTCAATTGGCATTAGACAATGTCTGGAACAATACAAGACCACTCAGGACGGATCGCAGCGTATCCGTACAGAATATCCATACGAGTAATCAAGGAGTCAGACATTACGTCATAAGCCTCAATCATTCTTAAAGAGATTCCATCGAACTGTGCACGAGCAGCCTGAACAACACCAGCAGTAGGCATTTCTAAGTCAGCAGTTGCTAAAGTGAAAGCCTCTGGGAAATAAGCTATGTTTTGACGATAGCTTGTAGAAGCAGCCATTACCAAACTGATCGCTGCAGAGTTTGCAGGAGATGCAGTTACTGTATTAAACGCTGCTGGAGCAGGAGTAATAGCAGGGTAAATTGGAATGCTTGTTGCACCAGATGCTACGTTTGCAGTAACAACGAATTGACGTAGTTGGCCTTGTGAGTTACCAGTCAAACGGTTAATTGCGTATACACCTGCGATTGTGATGATGTCACCCTGGTTCAAAGTTCCAGTAATTGCATTCACAGTCAATGTTGTTCCTGTTTGGCTTGCACCATTAACAGTACCACTTGAGAATGAACCAACTGTGTGAACTAGAGTAGTTTGATCGTACATCCAGTCAAATCCGAGAGTGTCTCTGGTAATAACACCAGTTTCATAGTTCTCAGCAATTTTAACTTGAGGATTGAACAAACCTGCCAAAAATGAAACAGTACGAGCTTGAGTGACTGGATCAAGAATAATCTTGCGTTCCATTCTTGGAGCCAAGTTTTGATCCAAAGAAGAACCTGCAGTCAACCATGTTGTTGCATTTGGACTTACCAAGGTTGTACCGCTTGAGAAGTTTGGTGAAATGTTGGCTGATTGAGATGCTACGTTCATCAAGTCTGCTGCAACATACGCTGCCAAACGATTGACCGCAGGAGCGAGAATACGCTCGGAGAAGTCATCGAGTGACAATGTTTTCTCAGCAGTACCAAAAGAAACAGGTACGTTTGCTTGTGTTGCCACAGTCAAAGATGTATTCTGTTCGTTAGTACCTTGAGGAGTAATTGCAGGCCCAGTTGATACTGTGTAATCGTTGGGTAAACGAATACGCAAAGTTGAACCGATTTTCGCACCTGTACGAGCAAACTGATCGTCATACTGGCGGGAAACTGTTCTTAGAAAAGCATTAGATTGAGTGAAAAGTCTGACCGCTTCATTTGTGATCTGACTTATCGTAAGAAGTGAATTGCTAGTAGTCATGTTGAACTACCTCCTTTGACGAATAAAGAAATGAATTGCTTACCTTTCGGTAAACTCCTAATTTCCCCTGGCCTCTGGAGACTATCTTTTACGGCCCAACACAACGATTTACGGCTCGCTTCTGCCTGTACACCATTCTAATGCTAAAAATCTAATTTATCAACGCTTTTTTCTAGCAGTTGCTCGTCTCCATGCAACCCAGGCTTCGGTATCACTCATGGGAGGTTCAGCCCCTGCGCCTGTTGGAGCAGACGAACCCCCAGTCACTTCCCCAACTGGAGCAGGTGCGCTAGACTTTTGCTTGGACAATTCCTTGGCTGCCTTTGCCGATAACTTGGTCAATTCAATCCCGAGTTGCATTGGACTGAGTTGCGAAATCCTTATTGCGTCATTGACATTTTCAGACTTCCCAAGGTAAGTGATTACTTTCTCAGGGTTTGGAACTTCAGCCAAAGCGTGCAGGAAATCATTCCCACCAACACCAGCCAACTGTAAATTCTGAACTGACCGATCATATTCCTGACCAAATTCAGCCTTGGCATTCTTTTCAATCTCGTTCATTTTGTTTAAGAATGTCTGCTCTTGAACCCTTTGGTTAGCTATTTGAGTAGCCAATTCCTCAATATTTTGAGTATTTTGAGGCTGATATTGTTGTTGAGGCTCTGGCTGACTTTGCATTTGTGCCTTAAGTGCAGCGAGTTGTTCGGCAGCAGAATTCTTGGCTGCAGCTAATTCACCCATCCGTTTTCTAGCCCATTCGGGTAGATCATGGTAAGAGTTGTCTTTGGCCTCTGGAGCTTTTTGCTCTGGAGTTTGCTGAGGGGCTTGGGCAGCGTCAGCCTGGTTATTTCCTTCAGTTACGGTTTGTTCAACTGTAGTTTCCATTTTCATCCTGTAATGGTTGGGATAGCATTTTGCAAATATTGTGAGGGGTCTATGTAATCGGGGTTAATGTCTTGAGCAGGATTTTTGGCTTGTTCGATCTCTCCAACCATCTTGTCAGTAATTCCCCCCAGTTGCGTAGGATTCACATCCTTAATAAGTGTCTTCAATCTTTCGGTCTCAGCCTTGAATGCACTAATTAAACTGTCTCGCTCTTTCTCCAATCTGATAGCCAAATGGTTGAGAGCGTCCATATCAAGTCTTTGTTTCTCCATGACTTGATCTACTTTCCTGTCCTGAACCTGTTGAGTCAGCGCAGCAATAACTTGTTGAGACTGTTGGAGTTGTTGCATTAAAGCCTGTTCTTGTTCGCTTGGACCAGTCCCCAGGATAGCTGGAGGAATCCAATTTCTCATCCGTTCCTGCAACTTATCCGCATTGGGAAAGTCAGCCGAACCCATGTACAGATCACCGATAACCTGTGCGAGTTGCGGTTGTTGGCCAATCATTTGAGACATTGCAGCAAATGCTTCTTGTCTTCTAGTTTCATAGTTAGAACCAGATTCTGCAACTACGTCATAAGAACCAACGGACGGATTAAATATTGTGGATACTTTGGCCTCCTCCTTGTCTTCCATTTGTTTGTAGGCCGTTTTAAGAGTTGGGTCAATCATTACCTCTTGCTCTGTGCCGTCCTCTCCCAAAATTCTAATAGTCCGTTTTGTGTCGTATATCTTAGGAATCAGATCAATCAAAATCTTACCTGTGAACTGGATAGCCATGTTTTGATTGTCTTGGAAGTGGTAAGTTACCCTTTCTCCTTGATATTGACGTTTGCCAATTGCAACCCCTGAGAGTTCTTGACCTTGCGCCCCAAACGTCTGTTGGTACTGACCTGAAGTCATCATCATTTCATTCTCAGCGACTTGCATTCCTTCCATATAGACTGGAGCAGAGGAGGGAGGTTGAGACCTTGCTGGAGAAGGAATAGGGTTTCCGTTTTCGTCCGCATGGTTGTAAGCTAGGTAAGCGTGATTCTCAGTATTTGCAGTTGCCCAATAGTTTTCTAGGCCCTCTATTGCCTCAACTGGGGCTAAATACGGTGATTTTGACTGTAGAGCACCATATTCAAGGGCTGCTGAAGCGTTGTAGTTGTACGCTCTTTGTGCGTCCTTCATGTATCGAACTAATCCCTTACGGTCTAATCTGCCCTCAATCTGCATTTCCTCACCAGGTACTCGGACGATTGGAACGTATTTTCCTGCCCAAATTCCTTTCTCTAAAATCTTATTCCCACCAATCAAATACTTGTGGATAACATTCTTGTCAATGCGCCTGCGCTCAATGTCCGCACCCATTCGGATAGCCTCATTCAGCATCTTGACTTCTTCTTTAGTCATATCTGATTGACGCTCAAACTTCATTGATCCGTCTTCATTTGGGATTGAATAAAGCCATTCCTTTTTATTTTCACGTTCGTAATAAGTAGCCAAACGGACAACATCTTTAGTAACCCAGGACTGCGCCCCACCTGAATAAGCCATTGGAACGGACTCACCTGGGTACTTCATCTCAAACACTTCTCTTGGCATATCTTCATAGATAAACCCAAACCGAGCGTCTGAACCATCCCTTTTCTTAATGTGTGGATCAAGATAAACGCTCATTGCGTCTGGGACTTCTCGAATGTATATCTCTTGATCAAACGTAGAATCGTCTGCGTAGGCAGTTGTGACCGTCCAATATCCTATTCCACCACCTACTTGTTGCTCCGCTGCCATATCGTACGCAGTTTTAGCGTTAGATATGTACTCAATGTGACGAACCAATCCTTCAAAGATTTCAGCAGCTTCATAAGTTCCATCATTTCCTGTTGGATGTACGCTAACAGACGGTTTGTTTTCTTTTAGGTTATTAACAACGTGCAACCAATGCGTATGCACCTTATTAATAGTGATCATGGGCTGAGTGTTCAGTCTGCGTCTGGCCTTAACCGCAGGCTCCCATTGATCCTGGTTGTCCGAGTCGGCAAATAAGAACCTCATGTCCTCCCTAAAACTTTGCCTGGAGGCTTGCTCCCAGTCCAAACAATGTTTAAAGTTGTCGTGCGCTCTGCGGATAATTTCGTCTTCGGTGTTTGTTGCCATGTTTACATCCAAAATCCAGGTGAATTATTAGAATTAAACTGTTTTTTCGGTGCGTTTTGTGATTTTTTCTCAACTTTTGATCGCAAAATTGCAGGAAACAGTTCGGTTAGCACCCAAATCCAAGCGTCTGCTCGGTTTGGAGACTTAGATCCATTGTAACCATTGGTGCTAAATCCTCCAAGTTCTTCCTCTAAATCTGCGAACCTTCCAACGTGCCTGATTTTTCCCTGTTCGTAAAGTGGAGCAAACGGCTCTGCCCTGACCATCTTTGATCGAGTGGCAAGGACTGACTTGTAATTTGTTCTTGGCCTAGACGCTTGAATAACCATTTCAACCATTGCACCACCATAATTATTCTCACCCACCAATATGTCTGCGTTGTGCCTGTCGTATGCACTTGTTGCGACTTTGCCCCAGGTTGCAGGCCCTGCTTTGACTGTGCAGTCCTCAAGTAAGTATGCGTTCCCATCCGTCCCCAAAGCTCCTACAACAATACCAATTGCATCATTGTCAGCATTGTCAGAGTCTCCTGCTCCACTAGGGTCAACTCCAACGACCACTCGAACAAACTCAGGTAAATCTTCCTCTTGAGTGCGCCACCGATCAAAGTACAAGTCAGTAAACAGTTGGTTAGGGTTAGCATCTGTAAACTCTCCTTCTAAGAATCGTTTTCTGAGCCTGGCTGACAATCCTTCCAAAGTCTTTAAGTATCCGTCCGACAAGTTATCCACATTGTCTTTAGGATTGATTTGAAAGTATGCGTAATCCTCGGGAGTGTAAAGGTTGGTTCCTGTCTCTGGGTCTCTGCGCTGCACAAATAACTTGTACGTCCAATGGTTCTTATCTGGCGGGTTGCAGTCAAAGAACATCCTTGGCTTAAGTGGCTTCATCTCAATCTTTTTATCCACCATGATTTGCTGATTGACTTTCTGAGCCAAGCGAGTCATTGCAATCCCCACCGAACCCCAAGCTATCTGGCTGGACTCATTCAAGTAGATTGTGCTGAACTCCATACCTAGAATCTTTTCCGTCCTTTCCTTGTCATCCAACCCACCAAACCAAATCTCTGATCCATTGTCCAGCTTCGCAAACCAATGCGTCTTATCTAACTTGTAGTTGACCGTTGGATAACAAATCTTCATTACCTTTGGGAATGTATCGTAAACCACCGAGTTGACAACGTGATTAAATCTAAACCTGAGAATTGTGTGCCTTGAACCGCCTGCTTTGATCGCCCTGGTTACTATCTGTCTGATTGTGATGAACGTCTTACCCGACCTTGACCCACCAAATAGCATGACGTAAGTGGGGTCTCCACTCATCAACTTCATGGCCTCAATCTGTTTCTCTGTGTACTTAAGCGTCATTGTCGGTTGCTACTTGCATAAGAAGTGGCCCACCAGATGCACCTGTAATCTCTTGTTCGGTCTTGTCTCTCCAGCCAAGAACATTCTTAGCCGTAAAAATTGAAAAGTTAGCGTTATAGACTCCAGCAGTCGCTCCTTCGACTAAAACTGACTCTTGTAATTGCCTGGCAATCTTATAGGCGTCAGAAAATTCAGGACGAATAAGCCTGTCGTTTGCGTCTCTTTCGTTGGCCCAATGATGTAAAGTTTCCCTTGTAACCCTTTTATTGGCTGCAAACCTTGTAAGGGTAGGGAATAGATTGCATAGTCTTTCAGTCTTTTCTATACCATTGGGAAAAACAATAGTTTTCTCTGTATAGGCAGGCTGATTAAAGTAGTCTATGAGTTCTTGGGCATACTCTGGCTTGTAATCCGTAGGTCTGCCGACTGGGTTGGGGTGTGATTTAACTGTTTTCTTCATAGTGTCAGATTGTAATACTATTCTGACAAATTGCAAATTTATTGTTGATTTGCCAGTTGATTATGTATGTCTTCTAAATAGTTTGGAGCGTGAACGTCTGTTACGTCTATTGGTTTTTGAGCTAATTGTTTGTGGAGGTTTTCTAGGTAATTGGGTGAATGTACGTCATCGTTACTTGTTCCAAGGGATGCTCCACCCAAACTTAAAGGTACAACTCCTGCCAAAATATTGGTACTGGATGATTGAGTTGGATCAAAAGCAGCAAACTTTGACCTAATCATTGATGGATCTTGCAAAGCAACAATATCACTTTTTTGTGACTCATAAAACTTTTTCATTGCTTTTTGAGATTCGTCAAATTGTTTACCAGTTACATTTGACCATGTTTCATCTGGGACAATTCCATACTTATTAAGCAAATATTCTTTAGCTCTCATTACATGACTATTAGGTCCTAAATCTTTAACATTTTTTATTTCAATGCCTTTTTTACCTAAATCAGCAGCAATCATTCCTAATTCATCTGTGGTTGTTGCTGAATTTAAATCCAATCCTAATTCTTGAGGGCTATATTTAATTTTGCCTGATTTTGCGCCTAATTGATTAGTATATATATCAGACCAATTTTTGCCTCTAGCATTTACATTTAATAAATCATTCTTCTTAACCATAACAGGCAAAATATTCCCACCACCTGAAGATGAAATATAAGTTTCTGCCGTTGTTGGATTTGTTGTAAAAAAAGCACCAGCACCAGCAGTTTTTCCTTTCCCTTTTGTATTAAAAGCCTCAATGTCTTCATTTGTTCCATGATACATAGGTGTTTCATAACCCATTGCTTTTGCTCTCATTTCTGGAGTGTTGTCTTTAGGCAAACCTAAACCACCCTCAGAAACTGGCAATGCAGCATTTTCTTGAGCAATCTTAAATGCTTGTTCTCTAGGATATTCAAATTTGGAACTTAATGCCTTATGTACATCTTCCAAGTAATTAGGTGCATGTGGGTCTTGAGGTATTGGAACTGAGTTTCTTTCTTCTATCTTTGCTAGATTTGGGTCAAAAATAACAAAATTCCTAGTTCCTTTCCCTGCTTGTCTACTTGTTTCATCTAAATATTTAATGCCTGGAATACCATGTTTTGCTAAAGCTGCCTCTCCAGATCCCACAGATCCAGTCAAAGATTCCCATGTATTTAAAAAATCTTTAGGTGTTATGTCTTTTCCATAAAGCAAAGATAAATCTCCACCTAAATCATCCATTGCATTAGGAGGTAATAATTCTTTGGTTTTTTTGATTGCTTTTTGAACATCTGGATGTTGTTCGCTTAAAGGCTTATCCCAATCAAGCATTTTTGCTATGTGTTCGTCTGGTAGGTCTACTTTGTAAAGATTTCCTTGTTTTGATTGTTCAATCTTTGCCCCTTTAAGGGATTTAATATTGTCAATTTGTTTTTGTGCATACTCAGGATTTACAAATCCACTTTTTAAAGCATCTTCAGCTTGTTTTAAGGCTTTTTTATATCCATTTGCAGCAATTGACATTCCTTCAGAAAACAATGGATGGCTTGGTGCTAATGGTTCTCCATTTAATGTTGTTTTATAAGTAGATAATGCGTCTCTATATTCTTTTGCAACATTTGGGTTTTCAGCTAAATAAAGCCCATGTCCATAAGCCTGTGACCCTTCGCCAGTTCCAATCTTGCTCATGTCAAACTTGTTGAATGTGTGTGGACTACCATGCCAAGTAGTCATTCCAACTGGGTTGTAAGACTCTGCCATTGCTTGCGCTAGTTCTTGCGTCTTAGGGCCGTAACCCCTTTCTTTGGATGCTTGGGCAAGTGATTCGTTGTATTGTCTGGCCCTGTCATTGGCATAGCCAAGCATTTGCATAAGACTGTTTTGTGGATCGCTGAGAACGTCCGCTGCCCTGCGTTTGTAACTGTCAATCGTAGAGTAAAGATCAGCTATTGAGGGCATTTTAGTTTATCGTTTGCGGTTGTTGTTCAATGTCTACGTCAAATCCATGTTGCCTGAGAAGTGTTACCCAGTCGTGTGCAACCTGTAAAGCTAAACCTTCTCCAAGAATATGAATCGTTACTTCGCTTGTTTCGTCATCAATGTCTATTGTGACGTTAGACCTGCTCACTTCTTCTTTTTTGGTTTTGCAGGCATAGCAGTCTTTGCAGACTCCTTGAATGCCTTTTCAGTTGGAGCATCCTTTGACCCAACTGGCCTCATCTTTTCAAGTGGCTTACCCTCGGCCTTTTCTTTTTTTATCCGTTCTTGCTTTTTATGGATATTCGCATAAAGTCCAGGTTTCATTAGCACTTCCAGTTCTTTAATGATGCTTTAGCCCTTTCAGCAGTCCCTTTTGCGTTTTTTACAACACCTTCCATGCGTGCACAAAAACTAGCCTTGCGCCCCTCATCTTTCTTTGTCTTTGGATTTGGAGCAGGCGGTTTTAAGTGCGATCCGTTCTTCTCGTTGTACTCAGCCCGACCTTTTGCAGTCATCCCTGCGCCCTTACTCGTTGGGTTATAGGTCTTACCCTTGCCAACTGTCTTGTGAGGGATTGGCTTATCGTGTTTCATTTCTTTTTCTTTTTCTCTGCCTGTCTTTTCTCAGAATAAGCAATTGCAACCGCTTGCTTAACTGGACGGCCTTCTTTGATTTCTGTTTTTACGTTCTCTTTAAATGCTTTTTTTGAGGCTGATTTCTTTAACATGATTATCCTTGCGTGTGGAGAATTGCATAATTAATTGTGACTGCCTCTGAATAAGCATTGTTTGTTGAGTTTTTAATCACAACAGTAAACTGCCCATTTGTAATTGCTGCAATAAATACGTTATAAGCTCCAAGTGTTCCACCACTTGCAACACTTGCAATAACTGTATCTTTTGCGCTTACTGCCGAACAACTTACGGTAAATACGGCCTGCGCCCCTGGAGCGAGTTGCGAGTTGGCAGTAATGATTGAACCAGATGGAGTATTACAAGTTACACCATTCGTTTTGACGCTAGACTGAGTGACTTGAATGTAATTCCCTGCAGCATACCCTATCTCACCAGTCGCAATCACATTGTTAGCAGAAACAATATCTGCTCCCTGAATGTTTTGATCAGAATAAGCAACACCAATGGCTTTTGAATTACCCATTGTCATTTTTTCATCTTTATGCGAGATAAAGCCTTCATTTGATCGTCAGCGCATCTCTTTGCTGCAGCCAATCTAGTCCTACTTGCCTCAATCTCTCTGGCAGCTTGGAGCGTCCTTAGATCGCTCTCAGCTTGCCATTTCTTCTCTTGAGCCATGTCTCGGCTCGGCATAGATAGAACTTCAACCTTTTTAGCGACCTTGGTTGCCATTATCTGTTACCAGAATTGATATTCTTTTGTGGGAGCATTGGAACTCCGTTTGTTAGATTAGGCTCTTTTACTGGCCCCATTGGAGGACGAATATAAGGCTTTGTGCCATCTCTGCACTCTGTTGCGTAGTTCGCAGCGACTTGTAAATGGCCTGGGTCTTTTAGACCAGTCTTGCCCATTTTGTCTTTTGCTGCGTCTGACTCATATTCCATTTTTTCCATTTTTGCCATTTTTTATCTCCTTGGGGTTAACGGTGTCCACCGATCCGATAGACTTCGGATGCAGTTGGGGTAATTGATGCTACTGTGACGTTTGCAAATGTGATTGCAACTGTATTAGCTGCTGAAACTCTTGCGCCTACTATTCCAAGACCTGCTTGTGCGGTTGGTTTGTTAACAAATATTACGTCACCAACTAAAACACCAGGTACAGTAAAAGTCTGCTCTGCGGTTGTTGCTGCGCCAACTGCTGCAGGACTTAATGTAGCCGTTGTGTTGTAAACACTTTTAATCGGCAAAAACGCATCATTAAAGAAATTGAGATACGTCAGATTAGCTTCGTCAGTTGCAACACCTTGATAATTTGGCATGGAAATCCCCTTAAATAAATCGGATTATCACAAAATTTAGGTTGTCAATCAACCGTTTTTAGCATTTTAACCTTTTTTCGATAAATTTGGACAATTTCTTTTAGTTCTTCAATTAGGTATTTTTTAGGCTCAAAGTCGTTTTCAAGTCGCAAAACCTCATCCAATCCAATCTTTTTTATAAGGTTTATCCGATAATTTATGAGATTTCCTGATAAATGAGTATTGCAAGGTTGACATTGTTTGTGTACGTTTTGCTCGTCAAACCTCAGATTTGGTCTAGCTCCTGTGCTCAGATAGTGACCAGCGTGATATTGGCCTTGATGGTGTCTCAAACAGGATATACAGGGTTTGGATTGGTCTCGGAGTCTAATGTATTGGTTAAATACCACTTGAACATCTTTAATCCAATCCGACCGAGTTTTTAGCTTCTCCAAGGCTTTTTTAGTTTCTACCCTATCCAACCTATCAACCTTTGCTTTTGTCTTTGCCTTGGATTGATGTAGCCAGGTTAAGGCACATTCCAATCCGCAAGTCTTTTGGCTCATAGATCGTCTGACAAATTCAGACCTGCAAATCTTACATTTAGTCATTGGGAGTCCATTTGGTTGTTTAACTAGTTAGGCCAGAAACAAGGAAAATTGCCTAAATCCAACATCCTGGAACGCCTTGTTAACCTCCCAGTTCATATTTTAAAACTAAGTAGTAATTTTTGTATCCAGTCTTGATCTGGATTGCAATAATTAATTTTAGGATTAAATTTGCATCCAATCTTCACTTTACCTGTGTTGTAAGGTATTTGAATCATATTTATCCTTTAAAGTGGGTAAATCTAAATCAATTTCTTCAGACCTGATTTGTCTCTGAAGATAATTTCTTAGCCAATCTGCGCCCCCAATATCTTTAAACATTTCTTTTTGTTTTTCAGTCAATCTCACATAAATTGTAGTGTTTGATCCAGTTAATTCAGTTTTAGGTCTCGGCATATTGATCCTCAAATTTAACATTATGTTCAGCACCAAAAGCAAAAATTAACTCCAAAAGTTCGGACATTTCTGCTTTTGTCATTTTAGAAGTCGATTGACCAAGAACCACAAACCCAGTTCCGTCAATATTAGGTACAACTTCTTGTTTTTTAATTGCGCTGGAGAACACAAACTTCCATTCCTCAGAGGTTAGTTTGCGTCCATGCCAAACAACTTGTTTTGATATGTCAGACAAAGAAGCCCAAAGTTTTGCGTTTTGTTCCAAAGTTCGAGTTGCAGGTTTGAACTCCACAACCCATCCCTCGGGAGCAATTCCAACAAAGTCTTTAGCTCTTTGCCTGGCCTCAGAGTGACTTAGAATAAATATTCTTTTGTCCGTAGTCATACATTGACTTCTTTATCATTTGGTACATTGATCGGCCTGACTCTTTTTTAAGTTGAATCTGTCCTCCAATTTGTCTCAAATCGGTGTAATAGGAGTTATCTAAAATGTCAATGTTGTTTTTTTTCAATGACTTTCTGAGTGCTTTTGCTTTTTTTGCGTTCATTAGAATTTCACATCAAAAATGTTGCGTTTGGGTAAACATTGAATGTCAATCACAATGTCGCTCATCATGCCTGAAATTATGCGCTTAGACATGATTGGAACTGCTCTGAGACCGTCCTGTTCGCATTGGATAGTGGCAGACACCACTTCAGACCTAGACATTTGTTGCGCCTGGGGATCAACTCTGACTGGCACAACTGGAGGGGATGTATAAGTGTATTGAGTTGGAGTTTCTAGTTTGGGAGTAGAGCACCCAGCTAGGGCCAAGAGTGTTATGAGTAAGTATTTCATGGTTAAGCCTTTAATGAGTAAACTGCAACAATTACATCTTTGCCAAATTGGTTTTTGACTTGTTTCCTTGAAGAAACTATTTCAATCCCAGTTGTTTTTAGCTCTGCAATTCTTGCTGCAAGTCTAAAGCACCCAAACAGTTTTAAAGCGTCCATCGCAGTCAACGATTTTCCTTTAACCAAATATTCAAATATCATCATGTTTTGTGTTTTCATCTTTAATTTTCCTTAGTTGTTGATTAATCTTTCTCAAATATCCAAGCTCTCATTTCTGGTTTTGCTTTTGCTCCTATGTTAGTGGTTAATTTTAAAACTTCTCTACTGACAATTGCATCTTCAAAAGGGTCTTTGTCTGGACAACCTGCACAATTTCTAGCCTGGCATACTCCAAGCACTTCACAATGTCTGGGTACTCGCTGCCATATTGTTTTAATTTTCACTTAAGATTCTCCAAGCGGTTGCTGCACAAAGTGGGACTTGTCCATTTCCAATGGCCTTAAGTCTGTCCATTCTAGCGGCCACCCCATCAGCCACTCTACCCAAGTCGGGTTCAGTTGTCCACCAACTTGCGTTGCCAATCCGTCCCCACTCTTTTTGCTTGCACCTTTGCGATTGTTGTTCCCGCATACTGTTGGAGTTGCCCATTTCACCGCAGTTATTAAATTTATTTGATGTTTCTTTGTCTGTAAATTTTCCCAACTCCGAGGGCCTCTTTTCCCATCCCAAGCGTTTGGCGTGGGCCACAATCCAGATACGTTCTCGTCTGTGATTTGCTCCGACATCGGACGCAGATACAACTCCCCACCGATTGTCATACCCCATCGAGGTAAGATCTGCAAGGCATCGTTCAAGTCCTCTAAAAGTGAGCATTGGACTGTTCTCCACAAATGCGAATCTGGGTCGTACTTCGCTAATAATCCGTGCCATTTCTGTCCACATTCCTGATCGTTCCCCATCAAGCCCGTCACCTCCTCCTGCAATGGATATGTCTTGGCAGGGAAATCCTCCCGAAACAACGTCAACAATTCCTCTCCAAGGTTTTCCGTCAAAGGTTTGTACGTCATCCCAAATCGGGAAAGGCGGAAGAAGGCCGTCATTTTGTCTGGCGCACAATACGCTTGCTGGGTATGGTTCCCACTCAACGGCACAGACTGTTCGCCATCCGAGAAGTTTTCCCCCCAATATTCCCCCACCAGCGCCTGCGAAAAGAGCCAACTCATTCATAATCTCCTCAACTTAATTTGTTGTCTTAAATGCTCAGGCATAGGGACAAAGTTCTTGCGTTCCTCATCCAGTTTAACCAAGTAAGGATCACGTTCCTGTACTAAAGTAGAAATTTCAGGTATTTCTGCTCCATCCCATCTTTGTTGATTAAGATAAACCAAAGGAGCAGGAATAAAAGCTCCGTTGTCTTTTCTCCATTGATCAGTTGTTTTTTGCCATTCAACGTGCTTAATTATTTGATCAGCGCATGATTCGCAATAAGTCTTATTCCAAACCTTCTCGCATTTAGACTTTCCTCCCTTTCGAGTGCTTTTAGGCCAAGTCTTCCAAAATAATTCAAATTTAGTTTCCATTTTTTCTTCCTTTTTCTTTAGTCAAAGCTCTGCCAAGGGTGGATAGAACCTACCTTCTCCAGAATCAATTGTTTATCTTTAAATATAACAAAAGAAACCCAAGTGCCCATGAGGGATTTATTCGCTTGCTCATAAGTCTTGTTCCACCATGTACTTATGAGGTTACTGATACCTAAATCAAGTTCAGTCGAGTTTTGCACAGGGGTGTATCTGTGTACGGTGTTTTGTTCCAAGCCATCCATGCAAATGCTCTGCTTTCGTGTGGAGTACGGTCTCCAAAAGCAAAAAACCTCATAAATTACTCTGTGGTCTTGGCTCTTGGCGAGAGCAACAACAAACGTATGACGCAAATCAAAAGTTGGTTTATTGTCTAGCAAGACCACACAGGAATCTATGAGGTTAACAATAATTTGCGTCTTACGTCTGATGCCACTCAGACGCTTAAAAGTATACATTAAATTTTCCTTAAATAAATAATAATTATCCAAAAAAACCATAAAAACCAAGGTTGATCGTATTCAATTAAAAAATAAAGACAAAAAAAGTCCATTTCATCAAATTTCACTTAAAACCTTTTTATTTCGTCAAACCAATCTGGACGCAATACTTTTAATTGCCAAACTCTACCCTCTGGCAGAGTCTTCCAAGCAAATACGCTCTGCCGACTGACTCCAAGGAGCCTTGCGAGTTTACTTGCGCTGCCTGCTAATCTGATTGCCGTTTCTTTTTCCATTCGGTAATTGTAAGTTAAAACTGACAAATATTCAAATTAATTAAAAATATTTTGTAAATTGTTCTTTTTTTGTCAAAATAGCCTTACAATAAACTCAGACGCTACAAACCTGTACGTCATTTTTAACTAAGGAAAATTGAAGATGGAACATAACATTCTCCCTTCCAAAGACAATTTGGATCACTACAAAGACGGTTACCAAGATGGTATCAAATCGGTCTTAAACCTTGTCCATGACTATACAGGACACAAAATCAACTCCCAGGCTGAACTAATCAAGTTTATTCGTGGGCTTGAACTTGATGCTAAGTATCCACCCATTAAGGAGTACAAATAATGGATAAAGAAGACAAAATCGTTGTTTACGGTTGCATCATTATTTTTATTTTTATTATTGGATATTTAACTGGGGCGCAAGTATGAAAGTTTATAAATCAATCAATGCTATTCAATTGGCTTTATCTAAAAGTGGTATTGCCAAAGACCGTACAAATTCTCAAGGAGCAACTTACAAATTTAGGGGAATTGATGATGTTTACAACGCAATATCACCTTTATTGGCTGAACATGGACTTTGCATTCTTCCAAGAATGTTGACCAGAATTTGTGATGAACGCATTAGCGCAGCAGGAAAACCGCTTTTCTATGTAACCGTAGAAGCTGAATTTGATTTTGTGGCTGCTGAAGATGGCTCTAAGCATACTGTTAAAACATTTGGTGAAGCAATGGATTCTGGAGACAAGGCCACAAATAAAGCTATGAGTGCAGCTTATAAATATGCTGCATTTCAAACCTTTGCAATACCAACTGAGGGGGACAATGATGCAGATGCTCATACGCATCAAGTAACCCCCAAGCGTATTACAAATGTTCAGCAACCTGAATTCAACGAATCAGTAGCTGCCGACTTGATTACTGCAATTGGAAACTGCCAAAACCTTGAAGAACTAGAAAAGGCTTTTAAGGCTGCTTACAAATACTGCGTAAACCATGAAACTTACAAAGTGGCAACCATCAAAGCAAAAGACTTATTGAAATCAAAATTAGGGGGATTAGCATGACAACACAAAACGAAACCAGAGCATCCGAGTCACAACATTGGTATGACCGACAAGGAAACCCACAGTACACCGTCATTGGTAAGAACGGCAAAGAGCGCAACACAACGCTCAGAGACGCTCGGACAATGAACCTTGTCCCATCCGTCACAACCATTCTGAATGTCGCTGCCAAGCCTGCATTAAACGTCTGGTTGCAACGCCAGGTACTTATGGCTGCGCTAACCCTTCCCAAACGTGCGGAGGAGACCGAGGAAGAATGGATTGCTAGGATCATGTCCGATTCTAAGGAGGAGGGCAAGGAGGCTGCCAACCGCGGGACTGAAATCCATGCGTCAATCCAAGGATTTTATGAGGGACGAGGTTATGGGGCGCATCAAGAACATTGCCAATCTTTTGACAATCTTATGCGTGAACACTATGCTTCCCAGATTTGGATTCCTGAAATGTCTTTTGCCCATGAGGACGGATTTGGAGGTAAAACCGACTTACACACTAAGACCGATCGAGGGGTTGTAATTGACGTTAAGACTAAGGAATTTGACGTTGGAGACAAGATTGTTGGGTATGACGAACACTTGATGCAACTCGCAGCGTACCGAGTTGGCCTTGGACTGCCCCATGCTGAGTGCGCCAATGCTTTTGTATCTCGCACCAACCCTGGCCTTGTTGTCCTTCACAAATGGACTCAGGAAGAATTAGAAAAGGGTTGGTTAATGTTTAAAAACTTACTTCAATTTTGGCAGACAAAAAATGGACACAAGTAAATTAAATTACTACGAACTCAGGCATTTAGAGTGGTATTTTTTAACAGTTGCTTATGAGTATTTAGGCAAACATGAAATTTTGCATTGGTCTAATCTTTTTACATCGGTGCAATTTAAACTTTTAGCAGACGAAATAGAAAAGGAATCAAATGTTCAATCAAATTCAAGTTATCGGTAATGTTGGCAAAGACCCCCAGATAAGAGCCATGCCATCTGGAGACCTGGTTGCCAATTTCTCGGTTGCAACCTCCGAAAAATGGAGGGATAAGTCTGGGGAAATGATGACTAAAACCGAGTGGCACAACGTCACTTGTTTTGGTAAATTAGCCGAAATTGCTGAGAAATACATAAAATCTGGGAAAATGGTTTTTATCCAAGGTTCGCTTGTAACTCAGAAATATACGGACAAGAATGGTGTCGAAAAAACCTCAACCCACGTTAAGGCTGATACGATCCGCTTGCTCGGAGGGGAAAAAACCGACAATAATAAACCTGCCCAAACTAATTCAAAACCTGCCGTTAATAGATCGGGTTTTGATGACTTGGACTCGGACATACCATTCTAAACTTTGGAGAAAACGACATGAACGCACTAATTGATGCTTGTATTTTTGCAACTGTGATGATGTTAGCTGGAATGATAACAACAGGTGCGTTCTTGTTTATTTTGTATTTAGCAGGGGCTTATGATGACTAAAGAAGAAATAATTGATATGGCTAAAAAATGTGGTTGGGATAATCCAGCCATAAATATGAGTCCTTTATACGAATTTGCCAAACTGATAGCAGAGAAATCAAAGCAAGAGCAGGATATGCCTGTGGCAATAATTGAAAATAATAGTCAAAATTGGAAAGGAATGGATGGTGCAATTGCTTGGCATTTAATTGAACGTCATGCTGTTAATTGGGCGGACGTTGGAAAAATGATGAATGAATGGTTATTTTCTAACACAACACCACAAACTAAAAAGTGTGATGAATGTGGAAATTGCGGTGGGTATGCGCTGTATTGCTTATCATGTGCTGAAAAGTTTATAGGTAATAAAGAATGGGTAGGGTTAACTGATGATGAAATATTTGAAATTTGGAAAAAATCAATGTTTATAGATAATGGAAAACATGCAGTTTTAAACAACCAACCATTTGTTCATTTTGCCAAAGCAATAGAAGCTAAATCGAAAGAGAAAAACAATTAATTACCTTTTATTCGTCCAATCCGAATAATCAGTTCTTGATCTTCTTGGCAGTCTTTAGAACAAAACTGTGAGTTGGGTTTACTAACATCATTACAAGTTAAACAAAAGCCCGTATATTTAGGTTTTGCTCGTTTTCTAATCTTATTAAGTGCAGATTCTCGGTGCAATTCCTCGGTAAAGTGAGCGTCATCTGCAAGATCATTCATTTTGCTATGTCTGATAAAAACAACGCTGCCTCCGCTTGCCTTCTTCTAAGTAGACCAGCCATGACATGACCACCTGCCATGTCCCATTTTAAAAACTCTGCTGCTGCGCCCTCATGGTCTCCCTCATTTACTTTTTTAAGTAAAGTTGAAGTATCCAGGTTACGACATCCGCAATTAAAAGCAAAGTCCACCAATGCGTCAAATTCGCCCTGTGTGACCTCAATTTTAAGTTTACTATTAACGTGATCAACTGCCTTTTGAACATCCTGTAACAGCAGTTTTTCGGCTTCTTCTTGGGTAATTAAAAGACTGTGGAATACGTCTGCACCTGTGTGACCATAACCAATTGTCCAAGGTGCTCCACCAGTTGCAGGGTCTGGGTAAGCCTGGAGCTTACAACCTTCAAATTGTTCAGTTAACTTTAATCCGTCTTTAGAATAGTTCATTTTATTGGTGTTGAGTTGTGCAGCATTTCATCCTTTTTCTGACTTCCTGCGCTACTACCAAAGTAAAAAGCTACAACTTGTTCGGCCTTGGCTGACAAATAACCAACAAGAGTGCCTGCCATAGCCGACTCAATATGCGAATAACCCATCAAAGTCCCAAAGATAGTCGCAATAAAACTAGCAACAATGATCAATGCAAGAGTTGGAACTAAAAATGAATGCGTGTTCATCTGCATATTTCTAGCAGACGCTCTGTCTTCAACCGCTAATTGTTCAAAGTTAAGACCTAATTGTTCTTCAGTTTTCTTTAGTTCAAGCTCTGCAACCTTAACTTGCGCTATTTGATCAGACGATAACTTGCCTTCATCGAGCATCTTTTTAGCGTCATCCTGAGAGACTCCCAAAACTTTAGAAACCGCTTCGTATGCTAGACCACCCAGAGGCCCACCAATAGCAGTAAATATTGTAGGTGCAATGCTTTTTAACCAATCCATGTAAACCCCTTAAGAACAATATTTAGGCAAATAACCAGTCTCGTGAAAAATCTTTAAACATTCAATTTCTTTTGAATTAATCTCAAATTTTTCTTTAAAACGAATGATTGCAGGGTCTCCGACAAGACTTTTTTTGTAATCCTGGTCAATGTAATACATCAACCCTATGCAAGTGAGTGCAAAGACAAGTATTGCAGCGCATACCACCAGTCTAAATTGAAATACATCTCTGGCCTCTTTGCGTTCTCTGGCCTCTCGTTCATCCTTTTTTTTTGAGCTTTATCAAAATTAACTTTGTCTGCCATTAACTTTGTTCGTTCAGCCTGAAACTGAGTCCACAAATCTTGGAGTTCGGGAGGAGACTCATAAATAAGCATTTGTCTAAGATCGTATTCTGCTTGTTCAAGTCGTTTTCTTCTAAGGACGTTATCAAGTGCAATTGCTTGAAGACTTTTGTTTTTAGGCGGATTTTTCTCAATTTCTTTAGCATGAGCAATAGCCTTTTCCTGATGTTCAAAGAAAGAACCCAGACCGTCTGCAATTTCAGTAATAACTCCAACGGCCTCTTTACCAACCGATTTAGCTTCCTTGTAAAATGCAACACCTGACTTTACTGCTCCCAAAGCCATCATTGCTAAAGTAAAGGGGTCTATGATTTTCTCCTACTTATTAACAGAAAAACCATGCCCTGCAAGCCAAAGATAGACCATTCCTACAAACGCAGCAGAAAGCAAACCAGTTAAAGTCCACTTACCAAATGCAGCAAACTGTTCATTAAGCCATTCTTTCAAGGCTTCTTTTACTGCGTCTTTTGTGATGTTGGGGTCTAATTCTGGCATGATTTTCTACCTGTTTATTTTTCAGAAATGGGCTGAGTTGTGACTATTCTAAGCAAAGTTACAACAACAGATATTGCAATCCCTACAAACATCTGGTCTACAGGGCTTAGAGGCAACAAATTTACATAACCTTGCAAAATTGACAATATTGCCAAAAACAAAGCAAATAAAACTGTTCGAGATTTAAGAAGTTGTAATATCATTTTTATCCAATCAATAAAGATGGTGCTCTAGCAATATTATTAGCCCATATCATTTCAGCAGTTCCATTGAATTGCACATTTTCTTGATTTGCACCTGCTAAAGTTGGTGTCATTACCAAACTAACAACATTCGAAGATAAAGATGCAGTAATTGCTCCAGCAGTTATATTATTACCGCTTGCGTTAACACTAGCTGGTGTTGTTGTAACCAATTGATCTGCAGTCCCAGTAGTGCTTCCTGCGCCAAAATAAACAGTTCCAGTTGAATAATTGCTAGACATTGATATTTGAGCATCAATGTATTTAGTAGACATTGAATTTGTACCAGTAGATTTAATTGATAAATTACCTTTTACTCTTACTGATACAGAGGTTGCATTATTACTTCCATAAACTGTTGGCATCTGCACTCTACAAATTTCTGCTGAAGAAATAGAGCCTGATTGAAAACAAATTATTGGAGGAATATCAATATTGTCTCTCTGGTAATTAATTTGGTACTTATATGATTTACCACCATAAAAACCAAAAATATCAACATTTCCTGTGCTTGCATTAAATTTAAGATTTTCAGGCAATGCCAAATAAGTGTTTCCAGAAGCATCAACATTAGTTTTGAATGTCGTATTAGCTATATAAGAACCAACAACTTGATCTGGTGTAGTTGGATAACCACTTATAAAATTAACTAAAGACCTGGCAGAAGAAACATTGTCATGAAAAGAAATATTACTATTTACAATGACCCCAGAAGAATTAACAGGATTTATAGCAATTCTAGGTGCGCTTGTATTAGAAATGCTACCAAATGTGAATCTAAATTCTGCTGCAGATAAAACCCCAATAATGTAAAGAGCCGTTCCATAGGCTTCAATTGTTCCATTACCATTTGCTCCAGAACAACTACCAAATACTTTCCAAGCATAAATATTAGAACCTGATGTACCTCCTGTATTAGCCATGTAAACATTTTCTAAATTAAGACTGTTTACGTCTTCTGTAACTAAACAAGCATTAACAAAATTTAAACTAACCATGAAGTTTTCACCAATTAAAGTGTTAACTCCACAACTATGACTTGTTGCTAATGTTTGATAACTATGAGCATATGAAATTCCAAGATTAGGAGATGTTGCATAAGCAGTAAAAACATAAGGTAAATTTGCAGCTACATAACAAGTATCATATGTATTTTCTTCAGCTCCAAAATTCCAAATTCCAATAGTTCCCTGACTATTATTTACACTTGAATTATCACCCATTCCTATAATCAATTTTTCAAATTTTTGATTTTGAGTTTCAGGTAATGTAGAAGATACACCTTGATAAATTCCAACAGTTGATGGGTTTGTAGAACCAGCAGATAAATGTAAATCTCTAATAGTTAGCCATTGTGATCCAGTTGTTTCTATCATTGCATAACCAGTATTGGTTTGCCCAACAATAACAGAACCCTCACCAGCCCCAAACAACATCAACCCATCTCTACTTTTTGTCCCTGTTAATCTATTATTTGTTAAATTTAATGTTGTATTTATTAAATAATTTCCTGCAGGAAAATAAACTGCACCTGCACTTAATCCCGCAGAATTTCCTACTAATGGACAAACAGAATCAATTGCAGCTTGAATTGCTGCATAACTATCATTAGTACCAGTTGGATCTGCTCCAAAATCTAAAACGCTAACAAAATCTTTAAGTTTATTCTGTAATGTTCTTCCAGCAGAACCTGTTGATCCTTGATAAAAACCTACTAAAGTAGAGCCTGATAAAGTAGAATTTTGAGATGCTAAATTATTTTCAAATGTTGTTAAATCAAGTTGGCTTGCAGGAGCATCAATTTGTACATCCCAAATTAAATTTCCGTTTACATCTTTAACTTGCTGACGATAAGATCCATTTCCATAAGCAATACATTGTCCATTAGCATCTAAAACAACTGGATTTGTATTAGGAGTAGTTCCTAAATCATCTTGATAAGTTGTTTTAAATGTTGTTGTTGATGGAATATAGTAATAAACAGATCCACTAGCCAAAGGATTTCCATTTGAATCTATAAATTGTTGTCTGCCATTTGGGAGAATACCTTGTAACATATCAATCCTTTTTATTGTCCCTGAGATTTAAAATATTAGCTTTTTGAGCGTTCTTTTTCATCTCTTTTTGTGTTTCAGTCGCTGCTTTATTCAAAGCCTTTTCAAGCGAACTTTGCTCATAGGCAGTACCTACTCTTTGACCAACATATCCACCAACCGCAGCACCGTAAGGCCCTGCAAATGCACCTCCAATGCTTGCGCCTGTTGTTGCGCCTATCTTTGGAGCGTTGCTTGCAATTATTCCAAGTCTTTGAACCTGTTGCCCTGCGCCTTCATATCCATGTATTCCAGGCATGATCTGGCTACCAATGTTCAAAGTGTGAAATGCCTTTACTTCCTCTGGATCAAATGCGTGTTTAATCTTTTCTGATCTTGCATTCAATATCTCATTTACTGAATTTTGATTCCAAACACCAACTTTTTCAGCACCTTTTTGATAGATTTCTCTAGCAATTGCACCCTTAATTTCAGCTTTTGCTCTTTCAGCATTTTGCCTTACTTCCTCTGGGACTTCAATAGTCCACTTGGGTAAACCAGTTTCTTTTTCAATTGGCCCATTCAAAACACCTTTTGAAATCTTGTCAGCAGTATCGTAAATGTGCGCCCATTCGTCTTTGGGTATCTTATTAAGTTTTGCAGGAATCTGTTCAAATGGTGTTCCTGTTTGGACTCCGTTTGGATCAATATCTCCAAATATTGATTTGATTCCTTTTGAACTAAATAAAGTTTTTTCAGCTTGGTGAAGTTGATCGGCTTTCTTATATAACTCTTGGCCTCCAGCACCTGCAATATCTTTGTCAATTGCATTATTAATTTTACGAATCACAGACGCATTACTTGGTGTCCAATCTGCATTTAAAGACTTTCTGACTGCATCCCAAGCCCCTATAGTATTAGGAGCATACTTGTTGCCAAACTCGTCTTCAAAGCCCATTGTCTTAGCTAGATTGATAAGTTTTTCGGCACTTGCTGCAACTCCTTCGTTCCCTTTTAATCCAAGCCCTGCTCTAAATTGTTCATTACTTAATAAGTTGTCAACATTATTTGTTTTTATTGGATTTTCTCCAACCTTTGCCCTGGCTTCATCATAAAGCCTATTCTTTTCAGTTTTAAAGAACCCTGTTAGTCCTTGATCACCTGCGAACGCATCATTGATGGCCTGGCCTCTTTCGTAATCAGACGTTAAAGTCGGACTTGCGCCAGTATTCTCAATTCTCTTTTGAGCATAATTAGATAAAGCATTTTGTTCATTAGCAATCTGTTCTCTTAAAACTTGTGCTTTGGGAGTTTGATTGGCAGATTTAGCCTCAGTATGCTCATTTCTTAAAGTGTCTTCGTTTCCTGTTACAACTCCAGATCGAACCGCATCCTTATTACCAAGAATCTCAGTTGCAATTTGCGCTCTGGTCTGTTGTTCTTTTGGTGAAACATCTTTGGAAATGTTAGAAAGTTTCACCATTGGAAACTCTCCACCTTTACCAGTCTCTTGTCCAGTAAATTTAGAGTAAGGATTTGTGGTTGATTTTGCTGCGCCTGCTGAACCTGGAGCAACTGCTTCGGGTTGAACAATCTCAGTCTTCATTGGAGTTGCAGTAACTTCTTTTAAATCTTGAGCAAATTGTTGGCCTGCTTTTACTGCTGCCCCACCAACTTTACCTGCAGCTTGCGAAACTGGCTTACCTGCAGCCAACATCAAAGAATTAATATAACTTTGAACGTCACCAGTTGGAATGCCTGTCTTTTCAGATATTGCATTTACTCCTTCTCCAAGACTTTCACCAATCAAATCCATTAATCGTCTGGATGCCTCACCCTTGTATGCAGGGGTTTCAGTAACTCCTAAAGTCTTACCAAATGGTTTTTCTAATGCCGAGGTTATTTGATTGGTAATTGCTTTAGCCTCCTCATCAGAACGTAAAAATCTAGCTAATGGATAAGTTGTTGCACCAGCTACCGAGGGGATAACATTACCAACCGTTACGTCAGCCAAAGAAGATAAGCTAATGCCCAAATTCTTAAGAGCACTAATTCTGTCTTGATACATCTTCTCACCTACGTTCATTTGACGAGGAGCAGGTTGAGTTGTAGGTTGAGCCTTTTGAACAATAGGAGCAGGAGCAACTTCAGGTTGAGTTGTAGGCTCTGAAATATCCTGCAAAAAACTAGAGAAGTCTGATTTGGCAGGTTCTTGAGTTTGAACTGGAGCGTTTTGTGTAACTCCTTTTAATACTTTATTGACGTAAGTATCTGGATTCTCTTTGACAAATCCACCATATTGCGCCAAAGCCTTTTTAATGTCACCACCATTTTTAGCAGTCAATTGCTCAAGATAAGTCTTTGCTGCTTGTCTTGATTCTTGCTCATTAAAAGGATTAAATTCAATCCCTTGTTTATGCAACATTTGAACTGTTTCAGGTAAAAACTGATAAGCACCCAAAGCCTTAGTCTTTTTATTGACTGCATAAGGGTCTTTTCCTGACTCAGTAACTTTTAAATTATTAAGTATCTGATCAGTAATAGCAGATTGACTTTGAGGTTTTTCAGCCTCAATATCTCCCAAGAAATCAGCGAATGTTCCCATTAGAGACCACCTGTATTCACGAGTTTTTGTATTACATTGTTTTTGTCTTGGAACTCTTTAAGTAATTCTTTTTTCTTTTCAGGAGACATATCTGGAGTTATTCCAACCAACTCATCACGTTTCATTTTCTTTTGTTCGGGAGTCATTGTTTTATCTTCGTGATGAGTCATCATTTCAAAGAGTTTACTATCTGCGTTATCACCCCAAATCTTTTTAAATGTGTCCATGTTATTTGGCCCATAACGCTGAATAAACTTGGTTGCAGCGTCCGTTTGCAGATCAAGGTTTTTCATGTCTGCCTTAGCTCGCCTGCCAATGTTCAAAAGTACGTCTGGATCATAAATTTCAGTTCCGTTTGCATGAGCCTGAAGTTGTTGTCCTGCAACCGTATCCATCGAACCACCTGCAGCCTTTAAATTAGAAATCTGCATATTCGCAATGTCTTTAGATAATTGCTGGTATTGTGGATCGGCAGTTGCAACACTTGCTTTTCTTATTGTTGCATTGAGTGCATTGCTGACTGGATTAGTTCCTGGAACTCTAGGAGTTTCTTCTTTAACCTTTTCAACTTGTTTGAGCATTTCATCCAAGTTTCTGCGATCAGTAACTAAATTTTTCTTTCTGTCAATCAATCCGCTAACATACTGACCGCCCTCAGTAGTCTTTGTGGCCTCATTTGGTAATTGAGCATAGTTAGTACCAAGTTGACGAACTGGAAACATTAACTGTGGAGCAATTGGGTCTTGAACTGGAGCATTAGGTTGGCCCATTCCCATCTGACCAGGCATACCAGGTTGAGCAGGCATACCAGGTTGAGCAGGGACATTAGGGTTGGCAGGTTGCTGAGGATTACCATACTGAACAGGTTCAAGCGTCTTAGTGATCGGGTTGTAGATTGCTGCGGGTTGGCCTGCGCCACCTGGTTGCAAAGTACCAAATAATGCGTTGATTTGATTTGCAGTTGATTGAGTTGCAAAATGCTCAGACTGAATAAAATTGTTGTATGCCTTTTGATCTTTTACTTTATCACCTGTTGGAGCAGGAGCCATCCTCAAATGTAAAAGTGCCTCATCTGGACTTAAAACACCTTCAGCAATAAGATTAGACATTTCTTTAATATGTTCGGCAGGAGTTATATCTTCGCCTTTTGCAATTCTGGCAGTCATTGCTCCAAGCCTTTGACCAGCAATTGTGTTCTTTTGAACTAAATTTCCAAGTTTTTTAGATACATTTTCGTTTTGAACACCTTGCTGACTCAACAATGTTGAAATTGTTGGTGCAAGATTAGTTGCAGCCTCTGTAGACTTGGACAATGATTTGATAACCGATGGAATGTCAACATTACCGTTTTCATCTGTATTTTCTTGAATGGCCTTGGATGAAACTTTATTCAAATTCATCTCTTGTTGCAATTTTTGAAGTTGCAAATTACCTTGTTCCATTGCAAGTTGATTTCTTTGCAATCCCATTAAACCGCTTACCATTGCTCCAAAATCAGGAATGGTTTGTTTTGTTGGTATTATTGAAGCATCTATTGGCATATTTATCCCTTAAAAATCAGCAACAAGACCTATTCCACTAGAACCAAGACCTGAAGCAGCAGGAGCAGATAATAATGAATAATCAGTTGGAGCCATTGAAGTCGCTCCTGTTAATCCAGATATTCCAGTAGCAGCATTTGTACCAGCACCAAATAATCCACCTTTTCCAAGTAATGAATAAATACCTGCGCCACCAAGACCTAATTGCATTGCACCATTCAAAGCATTAGAAGTAGCATTTCCCGCTGCAATTTGTCCTGCAGCCGTTGCATTTGCTCCGCCTTGTAATGTATTTCCTACGGATTGTGCATTTTGCATACCCATTGATCCAAGCCCTGCAGCAGCATTTTGACCTGTACTTAACAAACTTCCTAAAGTGCTTGCATTTTGTTGGTAAGTAGTCAAAGCATTTTGATATTGCTGGTTGTAAGTATTTTGTGCCAATCCAGTTGCATAGTTAGCCAAACCTTTAGCCTGCGCCCCTGAACCTGTTTGCCCAGTTGCTGAAGTTGCGTTATTTACCGCATTCAAACCTTGTTGTAAGGTAAATTGATACCCTGGGGTTTGCGCTAAATTAGACGGATTAAACTGAAAACCTTGCCCAGAAAGTCCTGTTAAATTACCATTTGCACCGTACTGACCTTGATAACCCAAAGATTGAAGCAATTGAGGCAATGCAGCCGTACCAATTGACATATAGGGAGAAAGATTTGCTTGGTTAGTAGCAAATTGTTGTTGTTGAAGATTTGCTGCATAGTTTGCTGCATTAGCTTGAGTTTGAGCAGCAGATTGAGCAGCTTGAGCTTGCTGATTTGCACCAGTCAAACTTCCAATTAAACTACCTACCGCATTTGTAATAAAACTCATTATGTTCTCCCCATCATTACCATTGATCTATAAATTCCGTCTCTTTGGTAAGCCTTACTAATTCGCCCTTCCTCTTTAAAACCGCATCTAAGTGCCAATTTTAACGCAGGACGGTTCCAATCACCAATAGTCCCAAGGAACTTTTCAGCACCTTTTGCTCTCATTTTTTCTAAAGAGTCTAAAAAGAAAGAATCCACTTCTTTTGCCCCTTTCAACATACAAATATGAACTTCATACATTGTTGGAGTTATTTTGCGAAAATTCACAAATCCATGATCATTTGTGTAATAAATTTCATTATCTACATAACTAAAATTTTCTCTTTGTATCTCATCTATCCGAACCCATTCCCAAACTCTATCATCCCTCATTACCCGAGTTATAAATTCTTTCATTGTCAATTCAGTAAAAATATATTGTTTAAAATGTATTGCATCATTACTTAGTTTTTATCATATTTTTATTCTATATTTAAAGCGCTGAAATTATAAAAGCCATCAATTCTGAATACCGAATACCTAATTTTGTTACAGTTGTTGTTGTTACTTTTGTATAAATTTGTGTTGCTCCCTGTGGAACTACGTCTCCATCATTCAAAGTTATTGTTTGACCATTTAATGTATATCCTGTTAACAAGTCATACATATTATTTGAATCTACACTAACTGCATGACCATTGTATTCTTGCCATGTATCTGAACAAAACAAAGCATATTTTGTTGGATCAAGCCCTTGACTGACAAATGTTTGATAAACGTCTTGAGCCATTATTCCAACGTGAATTCTAGCTTTATCACCTTTCAATGCTACTGCTGAATTTAATTTATAAGTTTTAAACAAACCTTTTAATGCTTTTGCTACTGTTTGTTCAGCACTTGTTAAATCTGCTATTTGTTGTTTGTCGTTCTGATCTGATGTGTTAATTGTTCCTGTTGTTGCATACACAGTTGTCCATCTAAAAGATGAAGCACCTAAAGTCATTGTGTTATCAACACCAGGTTGAAATGTTCCTGCATTAAAAGAAATTAATCTTGTTTTTGCAGACGAACTGGTCATTTGATAAAAACCAAATCCACCACCAGCAATGTTGCTATTTACTATTGATAAATCTCTTTGACCACTAAACCAATTAGCCGCAATCGAAATTTGAGAATCACCTCCAGCACTATTTAAATAATTTGATGGATAGCCTCCATCAGAATTTGAAGAATAAAAAGATGAATAATGTCCAGCGCTAGATTGAATTGGGCCACCAGCATTTGTAAATGTAGTTCCATCCCAAGTCAAATTACTACTTGTAGCCAACACACTTGTTGATGAAGCATAGACAATTCCATTTGCTGTAAATGAAGTAAGTCCAGTACCACCATAAGTTGTGCCAATTGTGCTTCCAGCCCAAGAACCACCATAACTTGTTGCAGTTAATTTTCCTGTACTTGGCACAAAACTTAGTTTAGTGCTTGATGTAGTAATTGGATTATTACCACTTGTTGCACTTACTAAAGTTGGATAATAAGTTGATGAACTAGAAGTATTGTCAGTTGTAGCTACATTAGTTGCATTAGTTGCAGTACCAACTGATAAAGTGGATTGCGCTACATATTGGGGCGCAGTACCGCTAGACGTTAATACATAATTAGCAGTACCAATTCCTAGTTTTGATAATGCTGAACCAGAAGCATAATAGGGTAAATCTCCTGCCGTATAAGTTGTTAACCCTGTACCTCCGTTTGTAGATGCCAAAGTGCCTGAAACAGTTATTGCTCCTTGAGTCGTTGTACTTGGTGTTAAACCTGTAGTCCCAAAATTAAGAGAAGTTACAGTAAGACTTGTAAGTGATGGCAAATCAGAACTGGTTAATGCCCTAAAAGTAGGAGTTGCAGCAAATCCGCTTGATGGCCCTGCAAATATCTGATTAGCCGATTCTGTTGTTAGACTTAAAGCAAAAGACCCAGATGTTGTGATAGTAGACGGAGTTACCGACAAAATAGATGGGACTGTCATTCCTACACTTGTGACCGTTCCAACCCCTAATCCTGCTAAATCCGCAGTAGTCAACGCTCTAAATGTAGGAGTTGCTCCAACACCACTAATAGGGCCTGCAAATAAACTGTTGGCAGCCTGAGTCGTTAAAGTTCCTGTCAATGTACCAGTTGTTGTAACTGGAGACCCTGAAACTGACATAATGCTTGGCAAAGCCAAAGCTACTGAAGTAACCGTACCAGTTCCGTAGGGAAGTGCAGGTATGTCCGTAGAAACCAAAGACCTGAATGTTGGTGCAGCAGTCCCAGTTATAGGGCCTGCTAATACTTGATGGGCTGCTTGGGTTGTTGTGCTACTTACATAGTTTAATGCAGGAATATCACTTGAAACCAATGATCTAAAACTTGGAGTTCCAATAGTAGAAATCGGAGACGCTAATATTTGTGCAGATGTTTGGGTAGTTAAACTGAGTGCAAATGTTCCTGAAGTCGTGATTGTTGAGGGAGCTACAGACAACAAAGAAGCAGGAACAGACATTCCAACAGATGTAACAGTACCACTTCCATAAGGCAAAGCAGGAATATCAGCAGTTGTAAGAGACCTAAAAGTAGGAGGAGCACCAACACCACTAGACGGCCCTGCGAGTATCTGGTTGGCTCCTTGCGTTGTTAATGTACTTACATAATTTAAAGCAGGAATGTCAGTAGAAACCAATCTCCTAAAAGTTGGAGCAGTTCCAACACCAGTTATAGGCCCTGCCAATAAAGTATTGGATGCCTGAGTTGTTAGACTAATTGCAAAAGTACCGCTTGAACTAAGTGAACTAGGAGTGACCGACAATAAAGCAGGAGGTACAGTTACCGCAATCGAATCAATAATACTGTAATCGACTCCTGGAGTTGCTGCAGATAGTGCAGTCCCATTACCCTTTACTATGCCTGTAACCGTTGTTTCTATGGTTAAAGTAGCATTTTGACCACTTGTAACTATTCCATTAAATCCGTTTGCTTTAACAACACTTAATCCTAAAATGGCTAATTCTTCAATTTGTGCAAGCGTATAAGTAGGACTTGTATTTCCTCCAGTCCTTTGAAATAATTGAATTAAAAATAACAACCAAACCTGACTAACCGTTCCATCTATGTTAAGAAATGGAATGTTAATCTGTGGGGTTTGCGCTGCTAAATATCCTGTTGTCATTTTCTATTAGGCAATGCGTCAACAAATGCCCCCGACAATGCCGTTTTAATTGGATCACTCCAACTGAGTTGGAATACCCTGTCTCTAGCCATTCCCAAACGCCACCAGGAAATAGAAGTTAAATATTCCCCAGTTGTGCCCATTGTTTGACCAACTGGGTTGCCGAAAGTCTTTCCTCTATCATCCGAACAAGAAAGATAAACAGTTGCAGGCCCATTACCCGATTCCATTTCAGCAATGAATTGTTTGTATCTGATCCTGTCTGAATTATCGTCTTCAGCATGGTAGAAACTTCTTGTTCTTACAATTGGTTCCCCATTGTCTGTGTAATTACTTTGGTCTAATGTATAAAGATTTCCATTTTGCCAATCACCAACAAATAATTCACCATAAGCAAAAGCAAAACAATTAGACCGATGACGATTAAACTGACCATTCGTATCAGTCCATAACCATTCGTTCCATTGATTGTTAGATAGATCAAAAACCCATGTTTTGTTAGCAGTTGGAAATGTCACTACATAAAAGAAATGTCCATTTATTTCCCATGTATATCCAATTGCATCTGAAACAGTTGAATAAGTTTGAAGTTCAGCATCAATTGCAAATGTTGAAATCTTGACTGCACCAAAGTTTTCAGTTTTTGTAATATAACAATTACCTTGAGGACTTTGAGCAACCCAAAATATTTCACCATTGACCTGAGCAATTGAATTAGTAGCTGCACAACCATACTGAATAAACGAACCTGGGAGTATTTGAAATGGGAAAGTTGGATTCCCTGCGTTGTACCAAATTTCTGTAGTTACTTCACCAAATAAATAAATGTATCTGCGAGAAACCCCTATCCCGACCAGTAAATCAGAATAACCAGCCTTTGCTGCGTAATAAGTTGGATCAAAAGTTACCGAATCAATTAAAGATATATACCATTGATTAGTACCTGGACGATTACAAATAAAGAAACCGTCTACATAATTGATCTGATTTGATCCGTAAAAAGTTGTGGTTGAATTAGAGGGTAATAGTTGAAATGTTTTTGCTGCAAAATTGTAATCATACCCATTAGCAGTCCCATCAACCACCAAAAGATCGACTTCGTTATCAACCATTGACACAGTTCCAGAAAATGAACCCAAAGTGCCAAGAGCAGTACAAGTACCATTAGAAGTAATTGAATAGAAAGTATTGCCACAAACCCCGTAAAGGATATTATTACTTGCAAAATATAGCCCTCTCCATTGATTTTGAGAAACTGAACTTTGTAAAGTAAGTCCTGGGGTTGGATAATGCGTAAAAGGAAAAACCGAGGTATCTGGATTCTTTTCTAAATAAAGATTAATACACCTTTGTGCCCCTGCAATAACACTCTTTGCTTGGTATGCGCCTGTGACAAGTGCTGCCTTTGCCATTATCCTGCACTTCCAACGTAGAAGTCTCCGTAAATATTGTAAGCACCAGACTTACCCCTAAGAGCAACTGGCATATGTAACAAAGGAATCTGAGAGTTAACTTCTTCAATAATTCTCATGGATGCTTCGGCATACCCAGTCAACTCGGGAGTGATTGGTAAGCCATACATCACACAAATGATTCTGGACAAGTTCCATTGCATTGCAGCCAGATACTCAGGAGGCATTGTCACAACATCATTAATAGTCTGAAATCCTTCCAACTGAGTCATTACAGTCAAAAAGATTTGATATTGATTATTAGGTACAGGCCAAACGTAAATTGTGCCAAGTGGATAACCTGTGTTGTAATAAATATACTGAGGAAATGCGTTCAGGTTCTTAATTGAAATCCTGTTGTAGTCCTCATTGGCCCTCAAGACTTCTAATGGATAGTCAACTGGCAATGGTGAACCGTATTGCATTCTAAAGAACGCTGATTCGAGTTTAACTGGACGAGTAATATTGAAATCCCCTCCAGTTCCTATTGTGTAGGATACTTGGCCTGTAGCAACCTTAGAAATAGTTACCAGGTTATAAACCATATAACGTCTGCGCTGCCATTGCGCCAACATCATATTTAATTGATTGAAACAATCATTGGTGTCAGTTGCATTCGGAGTCTGACCAACACCAATGACGTTTGCTATTTTTAACGCTTGAGTGATTAGATCAGAGGGAGTTGTCGGCAGCGGTTGAGTCATTTTTTGGTCTGCCCCTCTTAGTTTCTTTTATCTCTGGAACGATTAAAACTGG
>Ga0208257_1000086_pt1 | contig 32147 bp, 29 predicted proteins | sample CryBogCBH10Sep07_FD_184610 | JGI IMG/M metagenome (GOLD analysis project Ga0208257, IMG submission 184610) | Freshwater microbial communities from Crystal Bog, Wisconsin, USA - CBH10Sep07 (SPAdes) | ecosystem: Environmental > Aquatic > Freshwater > Lake | place: Crystal Bog, Wisconsin, USA... | reverse complement strand
CTTATTCCTTTCGACTCTACAAATAATCTACATGTCGACATTACGTATGAAATTTTGCAGAAAAGATTTGATACCGATTATATTAATATTCAGGATTTCGTTTTGCCCACGCGTGAACAACATATCACTAATATATTAAGTGATAGATACAAGTATTACTACTTAATTGAGTATGATAATTACATTATCGGTATAATTTATATTATTAATCCGAATAACGAGCTTGGCTTCTTCTTACATGCGATAAATGCAACGACAGCATATCGCAAGAATAAGCACTATCTTTATAAAGAGATTGAGAGTGTGCAGCCTGGTGATTCAAAAATTAAAAAGGTAATATACTTTTATATCAAATCAGCATTTAATAAGTTACGTGAAATGCATCCGGAGTTGACTAAGCTCACATCTAAAGTAAATGTTAATAACGAAGTAAGTCGTGAAGGTACTGAATATATAGGATTTAAGCCAAAACATATTTACTATGAGTTTGAATAATATACTACCTATCTGTTACCGATGTGATAATAAATACAAGGACTTTCTGCTCACATCTATCCGCTCGGTACTCAAATACTATAAGGGTGATAGGCTAATTAAATTCTATATATGTACGAATGATGATTTGAATCTCGATGAACTCGTGCTTCTTAAACATAGATACACGTTTGAATATGAGATAATTAGTGTTAACAGTGATTTTCTTAATAAACACAATATTACTGGTGACCATGCTGCAGCTCTTTTAAGAAAGTTTATTGGGTTTAGCTCTAATACTCTTGCAACCGGTGAGCATAATAAGATCTATACTTTTAATCCCTTTAATAGAAGTAAATTTATCGTCGCTCTTTGGGTTTTATTTATAATAACAACAGAACACGAGAAAGTACTATTTCTTGATACTGATACCCTTGTTGTAGATGATATTACAGAGCTTTTTGAAACTGATGTCAGTAATTACTGTCTTGCAAGTTGCAAAGATTGGATAGACACAAGTATTTTTAATCCTTCGGTATCAGTTATTAATATTAAGCGAGCTAAACAATTATATCTTAAATTCTGTCTACAAATTTCAAAGAAACTGTTGACAAGTGTCTTTACGTCACAGAAACCGTTTTGTGATGTCTTTCAGAATGATATTATCAATAAGGTTGTTGGTAAAGAATGGTTAGTGCTCAGTCAAGCATGGAATATGCCTGTGACACACATTGATTACTACGATGTAGAACCAAAGATCTATCATTTCTGTGAATCATGGCGCGGTCTTACTAATGTATCATCTGCTTATACAAAGCTTGTAGCTAAATATATCGCGGAAGATTAAAAGCCCATATATTGCTTTCTTAATCCGTAGAAATTATCTATATCGTGCTCAAGTAATTTCTCTAGATCTTTCCTACGGTACGTATGTGCTGAACAAAACGCTTGTATTTTGTTATAGAAAGTAAATAATTCGCTAAGTTCAATATTAGCATTAAATTTATCGTTTAGATAATTAGTAGTACGCATCATACTAACAGGGTCAGACATAAATCCTACAAAATCATTATTACCATTTATTATATTCGTCTGTCTGTAACAATTTTCATCGGTTTCTACTTTTTCATCTATTACAAATACTCCTTTTGCTTCTATATATGCATCAATATATTCTTTAAGATCAACAATATGATTATCTTCGTCGTTAGATGAAAGAAGGTTTAATTGTTTACCATAATATTGTACAACTTCTTTATATAGTCGTGGTAGAGCAACACCGCAACCGAGAGCTTTCATAAAGAAATACATTTCATAAGCACGATCTACTGGGTGAATAATCGTACTAATAATAAAGTCATCTTGTTGCTTGTAAATACGTTCAGTATTTAAAATTCCAAGTACCATATCTGTTTCACTACGAAACTGCTCATCGAACACAATGTAATTTTTACCATTTTCATGATGCATGAGTGTTTTATTTCTTAAAGCATCGTCGAAAGATTTGTGAAACTCACATTTACTATTTAAAGACTGATATGTAGCAGAGAGCGCCATATAATACCACTCATCAGGTGTTTCTTTATAATAAAAGTCTATCGTCTTACCACGAGGTCTGTATTTCCCCGGGTTACAATTAAAGAGTTTATTAAAAAAATATGGATAAAACCTATTAGGTTGTGCAGCGTATATAACCATATTAAAATCCCATATATTGTTTTCTTAGACCATAAAAATGCTCTACATCATCAGCTAAGAGTTTTTCTAATTCAGAGCGACGGTAAGTATTAGCAGCACAGAACTGTTGTATCTTTTTATAGAAAACAAATAACTCATTATGATCAATCTTGGTGCCGAATTTATTATTTAAATAAACGGTGGTACGCAATATACTTACAGGATCTGACATAAACCCGACGAAGTCATTGTTACCTCCAATTATATTTGTCTGCTTGTAGCTATTTTCATCTATCTGTACATTGTCAATAATGGAAAACGCTCCCTTTGTTTCAATATAAGCATCGATAAAGGTCTCAAGTGTGGCTGAGTTGTCGTCGTCTTCATGAAGGTTTAACTGCTTCACGTAAAACTGTATAATATTTTTATGCAACAATGGAAGCGCTACACCGCTCTTTAAAGCATTTATGAAAAAGCATAGTTCATACACACGATCAATAGGATGAATGATAGTGCTTATAATGAAATCGTCTTTTTGCTTATAGATACGTTCGGTATTCATTATACCTAAAACCATATCAGTCTTGCTACGAAACTCTTCATCGAAGTAGATGTAATTTTTACCATCTTCATGGTACATGAGTTCCTTATCATTAATAACATCATTATACGACCGATGATATTGACACACACTCTCTAGGGTTTGATAAGAACCAGTAAAGAGTGACATTGAATACCATTTTTCTGGTGATTCTTTGTAGAAAAGATCTACAGTTTTACCACAAGGTCGATACTTTGCTGGATTACAATCAAAGAATTTTTTGAAAAAATATGGGTAAAAACGATTTGGCTGCGCTGCGTATATAATCATATTAAAACCCCATAAATTGTTTCTTTAGACCGTTATAATGTTCAATATCGTTTTCCAGGAGTTTTTCTAAATCTTTACGACGATATGTATGTTTATCGCAAAACTCTTTTATTTTTTTTGAAAACACTAATAGCTCATCAACTCGTACGCCTAAGTTAAACTTTTGATTAAAAAAGTTCACTGTACGTAGTATGCTTACAGGGTCGGTTATAAAGCCTATGAAATCATTATTACCGCCTATAACGTTTACCTGTCTATAATTATTTTCATCAGTTGTGATTTTATCATAAAGCTCGAACACACCTTTATTCTCAATATAGGCATCAATATATTCTTCCATTGTTATGAGCTGATATACAGTTCTGAGTGATACATCGCGATTTTTTGTTGTGACACCTAGTTTCTTACCGTAAAATTTTAAATCCTCTTTTGACATTTGTGGAAGTGCCTTACCACATGATATTGTTGTCATAAAATAATACATTTCATAAACTCTGTCTACTGGATGTATGATTGTACTGACAATGACGTCGTCTTGTTCTTTGTAAATTCTCTCTGCATTCAATATACCAATAGTCATATTATGTTCGCTACGATGTCTTTCATCGAAGTAAATATAATTCTTACCATTTTTATGAAGAAGACGTTCTTTATTGTTAAATGCGTCAGTAAACGATTGATGAAATGTGCATTCGCTTAGATTGACATCTACAAGGGGTTCAATAAGCGGTATATTGTACCACTCATCAGGCTCCTTTTTATATAAAAAGTGAAGCGATTTACCGTAGGGACGATATTTGTCACGTATATCATTATAAAACTTACCGAAAAAATAAGGATAAAAACGATTCGGCTGAGCGGCGTAGATTATCATTCCACAATTAATTATCACTTGCTGTAAGGAAATAAAGATGTAAATATTTTTGTATGGAGAATTTTGATAAATTTGCGGATGACTTCTTTGATGGATCAAAACCATGTCCTGATGCAATACCATTCTGCACACAACTCCGTGCTAAGTATCAAGAGGAGGTATCTAAGCTCGGCAATGGATGCGCATCATGTCAAGTTTCGCAGATTAGAGTGAAATATATTACCGATCTATGGCAAAATTATATTAAGTCACTCGTTAATAAAGCATGAACTATATCATATTATACACTCTAGGTCTCTTGTTTACATGTAATGCATGTCTAATTTGGTTTTATAGTCCTCTTAAAATCACACTCGGTCAATTTCTTTTTGATAAAGACCTGTATACTGTTGAACAATTTGAAACACGCTTGCTTATTCGTAATGCCTTTTTAGGTAAACTGTTGAGCTGCTATATATGCTTCTCATTCTGGGTGTCTCTCTTTATCGGTACAGTATTTGCACTCTTAAGTCTTACACCCACTTGGTTTATAGCTGTTACAGCAGGTACATATCCCTGTCTCTGCTATCTTTATAAAACTATTGTCGACAAATCTTAGCGAAAGAAGTATAGTATTTGCAGAACTTCGTTAGATATGTACGTACAAATTGTCTAGCATCAATTTCAAGACGGTTTCTATAATATGCGTTTGTATTATTCAATACATCGTCTTCTGTGTAGTCTATTTCTCGTACCCCGATTTTATAGATATTAGATTGCATCCAATGTCTGAATTCATGAAGTATATGATCAAATATCTCTCTGTGTTGTCTTGTTAGACTATCGCCTGAATAGTAGGGCTTGTCGCAGAGGTAGATTTTATTAGTTCTAAAGTGATACTCGCTACTTTCTGCCTCTCTTACTTGTATTACAATATTAATAACACGCACCTTTACTGAGGGGTGTACTTCTGAAATAAGTAGAGAAAGTGCAGAGCTCAAAGCTGTTAGATCAATCTTGTGATTGCGGAGCCACTTTTTCGACTTCCTTGTTGCTGTAAGATTATAGATATTCATATAATTTGATATTGCATTTGTAAATTGTGCATGTATTATATCTTTATGTTTATCGAACATTATAACGCCTACATCATCAATAGCACTACGAAAAATGTAAAAAAGGTAAAGGTTAAGGCCGATACTGCCATTATTGCTCATAAGAAGGCTATGATGGATACAAACGCAATCTCCGAGGAGATTACCAAGATCACGGACAGTCAGGGGGTTGCAGTTTATACTCTCAAGGATGGCTTTTTAGAGCCTGCAGCATAATATAGTATATATGAACAAAGAAGACGAACAGTTGTCAACAGATCTTACGGTAGCAGATCTTAAGGTTATTGTCGCTTTAATAGAAGCATGCTCCACGCGTGGTGTTTTTAAGGCGAATGAGCTTTCTATTATCGGCAAAGTTTTTGATAAAATTGTTGCTATATTAAAGCCTCTAGAGAATGAAAATAAAGGGAATTAGAAACTTAGAAATAGAAGATAGAGGTAACGGTAAATATAATATTATAGTTGACTACACAAAAGAGTTTGAAGATATTGTAAAGACAGCTCTAGGAAAAAAGCGTGTAACAAAAAAAGATATATTGACATTTATAACCGACGCTATTAAACTTATTAAAAATGCATAATATAAGCCTGACAAGAACGCATACCACAGGTAACGGGTCCCTGCATGTTGAACTCTCAATTAATGGTAAAGATGTAGGACTACTATATCTTACGCAACAGGAAGCAAGTATTTTAGTAAATACGCTCAAACATGGTATACAAGATGGTGAAACACGTGTTGTATGCGATTTGAGTGAAGAAGAGTATTTTGACTACAATACTGATATTTACGACGACGAACTTTAATTAATGATTACATTTGATCCAGTAAGACACCAATATAAGAACGATTTTACTGGTGAACTTTATACTTCAGTAACTACCCTTCTCGGTAAATACAAAAAGCCGTTTGATTCTGTTACTGCCGCTGAGCGTGTAGCAAAGCGTGAGGGTAAGACAGTAGAAAATGTACTTGCAGAATGGAAGACACTTAATATTGCTAGTCAAGAATACGGTACCCTTATTCATAGTATTATAGAAGACTATAATAAAGAGCAAAAAATTCGTAAAGGTTACGAGGATTTAATCACGTCATATAATGCCCTCGGTATCTTAGATGTTTGGAATGACACCTTGTATAGTGAGAAACTGTTACATCTACATTCTTACAAGCTAGCAGGCACTGCTGATATTATTCGCGATGAAGGCAAAGGTGGGTTTAGCATTTTTGATATCAAGACAAATAAGAAATTTAACTTCTATAGTCAATATAATGAAAGATTGCTTTCACCTCTTGATCACCTTACAGCATGTGAATTTACTTCTTATAGTCTGCAACTTTCTCTATATGCTCTTATGTATCAAAATCTTACCGGTAGACATTTGAATCAGTTGGGTATATTCTATTATGATCGTGAGTCTTTATCGTTTAAATATTATCCAGTTGTCTATATGAGAACTGACGTAATAAACCTGCTTACTCACTATGCAAAGAGTTAATTGGGACGAACATGCTTTAATTCTTGCTTTTGGTGCGACGCTAAGAAGCGAGGATCCGTACAAGAAAGTTGGTGCTTGTGCTTTGGATAAAAACAACCATGTCCTTGGTGTCGCATATAACGGACTTGCTACTGGCAAAATTGTATCAGATTCGTTCTGGCTTGATCGCGATGCTAGGCGACCGTATATGATTCATGCTGAGTCTAATTTATTAGCGCGTGTAAAAGTTGGTGAAGCGCGTACTATCGCTGTTACACTGCAACCTTGTCTTGCTTGCGCATCAGCTATTGTTGCTCACAGAATACCACGTGTAGTTTATTGTGAAACATATTCAAAGGACTTAAAGGGTTTAGATTTGTTATATTTCTATGGGGTTGAGGTAGTGCAAATTCCTAAAGATCAAATAATTAAACGTATACATGAAATTCATTGACATTATTTTACAAAATAGTCAAGCTAAAGAAGCAAAGTTGTATGGGCCCTCAAAAAAAGCCTCAGAAAAACCAGAGACAGGTGTTGTAATACAAAACCCATCTGCATTTCATGTTATTAAGGATTGTGCAACTCTTGCAAATAAATATCTTCCTCATTATATCTTTGGTTTGTATGCAAATCCCTTTGAAGTTCTAAAGGGTAAATTTACTAAGGCAGACGTAGAAGAATTTGTACAAAGCGCAAATTCTGATATTGTTCAATATCAACTTCTTGTTCTTATTCTCAAAAAAGCTCAGCAACTCGTAGGTGAGTCAAGTAATAGTACTGAACCTGTATCCTTTACTACTACAATATCATCTAACGATCCATATGGTGAATATGAGTCATACTCTCAACCTGTTAATACAACAAAATCTATGGATACAGTGACTATTATTTGTACTGCTTTCCAAGTTACTTCGTAATAAATATTATATATGAAGCTTATTGCTCCTTTACTCAAAATACAAAACCAGCTGCGTATATATCACTGGCAGTCAGAAACATACGGGCAACATAAAGCTTTTGGTAAAGCTTACGAGTCTTTAGATGACTTAATTGATTCTTTTGTAGAGGTGTATATGGGTAAAAACGGTAAGACTCATGCATCGGTTACGTATAATTTTGAACTCGGTAATTTAGATGAGAACTATCTTACTATTATTGATTCATATATTAGCTTTCTCGTTGACCTCAATGATATTTTTGATACAGAACCCGATACTGATTTGCTCAATATACGCGATGAAATGCTCGCTGTTCTTAACAGATTAAAATACCTTCTCACTTTACAGTAGTATGTTTAAATTTATTTTTAGATATATAGGTCGGTTATTACTTCGTAGTAGAGACAAATACACGTATTAATATGTTTGGGTCTCTTTTTTTATCGGAGAAATTTTTTTCTATCGCTAAATATATTAATGCAGGGTTTCTCAAAAAAACTCTCTCTGTATTTTCTAAAAAATTAAATAATAATTTTCCAAATATTTGGAGCAATACACCTGACTGTATTGATTATGATCGAACTATAGTTTCTACTAGTAATTGGTCATGTACAGACTCTGAAGAGGCTTATAGAACACACGGACATAAAATATATGACGAAAAAAGTATTGTTTATAAATTAAACAAACAAGAATTTAGGGTGTATGAAACACCGACTACTGATCAGAAGATAGCCTGTTTCGGTTGTAGTCAAACATTTGGAAGTGCATTACCAGATGAACACACCTGGGTGTATAAATTGAATGAAAAACTTGGGTTCGATCAATATACATGCTACAATTATGGTCTTCAGGGTGCATCAAACGATACTATCAGTCGGTTAGTTTATAGTTTATTACAGACAGAAAAGCCAAATGCTGTAGTATGCTTTTTTCCTGATATTTTTAGAGTTGAGTATTTTAATATGGGTAAAAAGGATGGTGATGTTCTTAATTTTTGGCCTCGGGTTATACATGTTAATAAAAATATTAGCAGCGCTGAATACAATGCTTATACAACAATTACTAATGAGTATAATGCATTTTTTAATTTTATTAAAAATTTTAAATTAATTGAAGCTCTTTGTAAGTTACACGATATACCGTTTGTGTGGTATACATGGTCACTTGCGGTAGTTGGATTAGATGGTTGTATTATTAAAAGATATCTAAATTCAGATAGCTTAATTAAATCAGATGGTAGTTTAGTTGATTTATTAAAAGATAACCCTGAGTGTTGGAAGGATCTTGCAAGAGATAATATACACTTCGGTCCAGTGTTTAATAACCTACTTGCAGAAGAGTTTAAAACACTATTGCTTAAAAAATTGTAATACCTGTCTGTAGGTTAAACTCGTGCGCATCAGCAAATGTATTAACGAGCGGATATCCTTTAATGTTAAGTGAGGTATTAAGTAGAAGTGGTATACCTGTTTCACGATACCATTCTTCTAAAATAGGTCGAAGAACAGTGTTACAGTCTTTACTTACGGTTTGCACTCTAGAAGTCTTATCTCTGTGTGTAACACCAGGATACGCAAGATGTAATTTATTCTTAAACGTATAATTCATAAATCGCGATTCATCAATACATGTATTAAAAACATTGTGAAAATGTTCTTCTAAAATTGCAGGCGCAAACGGTCTAAACTTCTCACGTCGCTTGATTAAATTAACATTCTCTCTTGTATTTTGCCCGCGCGGGTCTGCGAGTAACGATCTATTACCGAGAGCACGTGGACCAAATTCAGCTTTTCCATTTGCTATACCCACAGCTTTACCTTTTTTCAGCGTATCTATAACTTGATCAATATTAACCCTGCGTTGAATATCATAACCTATATACGGATTGTATATATGCTTTTGTTTAAAATAAGCTAAACCAGCGCCGTAACTATTACCTGCATCACCTGCATTAGGGAATACCCAAACATTATCAAAAAGACTTCTATAATGTGAGTTTGCAACACAATTCAATGCACAACCTCCACTAAAACATGCATTTTTAATATCAGTGTATTGCATCTTAAAATAATTGCAAAGACCGAATGTAAGTTCTTCGTATATATCTTGTACGCTTGCTGCTAAATCAAATTTATTACTATAGTTAAATTTGACACCGGTGTGTAAATTCTCTTTCAACCGTATATTTGGATACTGTATGTCAAAAAAACGTTCATATATCTGTTTTTTATATGTTGGCTCACCATAAGCGGCCATGCCCATTAATATAAATTCTTCCTCGTTAGGTTTTAGACCGAGTAATTTCGTAAATGCACTGTAAAATAAACCGAGGGAATGCGGATATTGTTGGTTATATATCTTTGTTAATTCAACGCCTGATGATTTCCATACACTCATTGTATTAAATTCACCAATACTATCAAAAACAAAAACAAGTGATTTGTCGAATGGTGCAGTATACGCTGCAGCTGCAGCATGGGAGTGATGATGATCAATATACTTGATGTCTACATCAATATCAAACTGCTTAAGATGTGTTCTTGGCAGCATATCTAAGACTCTTATATCTCTTGTAATGAGTTGACGTGCTTTTTTAATAAGTGGTCGATCAGACCATAAAATTTGATCTGGCTTACCGTATGTTAAAGCATATTCTATAAGATCGTTATTAAGAAGAGAGTCATTTTTTATACGACTAAATCTCTCACTATGTGATGCAAATATCGGAGCTCCATCCTTAAAAACTGTTAGAGATGCATCGTGATTAAGAGCGTTAATACCCCAGGCTATCATAATAACATAATTATTTAAACAATTTTTAAAATAATCACAGGAAAAAAGATCCCTAAAGCTTAATTATTTAAACATATATGGTCAAGCTTATAAAAAAGATTGCAGGTGATTTTTTTGATTTCACCAAGAAGAGTAAGACCAAAGTAAATAGCGAATCAGAACCTGTATTAAAGACGCGTGCCCAATTAATACAAGAAGGTAAGAGTGCTTATTTGCCGAAACGCTACCGTCATCCTACACCTACTCTTAATAAATTCTAAGGCGCTTCAATTGCATTAATCGATCCAACAATAGTGGAAGCACTGGGCTCAGCTGCTACGAGCCTAGCGATAAGATTTATGTAGTGATAAATGTATTAGCAAGGGTACCGTCAATACATATATATCTAAAGCGATAGGTTTGTGTTGTACTAATGCTACTCAAGGCAACAATATAAGGTGCACCGCTACTGTTTTGATAATTTGGAAACGTAGCATTTACACCGCCCCAATCCATATATACAACACCATTACTCGGTAGTGGGTTAAAGATAAGAATATCAACTGTACTACCTGCAGTAAGATTGAGGAGAGTAATTTTGAGCGGACTGGATACGGAATTGATTGTTCCGTTTTTATAGGCGTGGAGGTGAATGAGTGTATCTTTTGAAAAATCAGCACTAATCGCTGATGTATTAGTTACAGTTGAGACGTCTGTAAAATTTGAAAATGATTTACCGATTAATGCACTAGAAGCGTATATTGTATTGGTTGTACTAATTGTAGAAGTGGATGTTGTCGGTATTAAAATCTGAAGAGCAGGGAGACCATTTGTACCTATTGTCATCGGTAAATTACTAGCTGTAGGATCTGCTCCTATATTATTACCACTCAATAAAAGACCGCCTGTATAGATAGCTGTAGATCTTAATCCACCATTAGTAATTTGAAAGTTACTTCCATCATTAATAATAGCAAGACTATTACCACCCGGTGGTGCAGCCATTTGTAAAGTACTAGCTGAAATAAAGAGAGTTCTAAAAGGATTAGCAGATGAACCAATACTAAAAGTACTAATTGATGTTGGTACTAAATTATTGCCAAATAATAAACTATTATCATTAGTAGTATAAATTTGATTACCACTAAAAGCTACATTACCAGTTCCAAGTAAAGATATTCTTCCCATATTAGTTATAAGATATAAATGTAGCAAAAACTGTTTTATTATTACTACTAGCTTTAATTGCTACTTCACTAGTATCACCAACTAATCTAAGATCGACAGATGTATTATTATCAATTGGTAATCCTATTGATTTAGAAGCATTTTTAATATACATAGTACCACCTGTATTATTTAAAATTGTTATTTCATTAGCAGGATTTGACGGAAGAGTTGTATAGGTGGAGCTATTAATCGCAGCACTTAATACATCCCAATTTGTAACATTATTATACGTTGATACAGGATTTGCTATACTTACAGATGTAAGTACAGGGAGTGAAGTTAAATAACTATTATTAAAGGCTGCAACAGCTGTTAGTGTATCAAACGTATTAAGATCAATGGCACTCAGAGCTATAAAACTTTGTGCTTCTTGTGCAAGTAGAGTCTGATTATTAGCTAATAAACTTGCAAGAGTGGCGTTTGTTGCTGTGAGTGGTGCAAGATTAATAGCTACATTACTACCTGATATATTAACAACTTGACTGATATCACTAGGATTAGTAATGTGAGATAGTACAGCGTATTTTGGATAAACATCTGTTGATGTAATAGGCCTAGCTGCTGTATTGCCAGGGAATGCTTGTGTATTATCAGGATACTCTACTCTAGTAACAGAGATAGCAGGAAAATCACTACTAGTTAGCTGCAGAAATTTACCGTATTCTGCTGTCTCGTAATTACTTACTACATTTGTTACACCTTCGTATATTGACATATGTATATTTATACAAATGCGCGTATATCTCCAATAAAGTAATTATTAGCACATTGCTCCGAATGTATATATCTCGTTGTTAATATAACCTGCAGCTGAGCCTAATATAGTGTATGTTTCAAAATACGGGCTTGTTCTCGGATTACTGAAATTGATGTCGTATACGTCAGATCCCGGTTTATAAACTGTACTATCTATTACTGTTAAAACACCGTTTATGTATTTAAACTGTATAGTAAAGATATAGAAACATTTAGCAAGATCCTTACCTGTATAGGTAATCTTGTATATACTGTCATTATTATTATAAGTTAATAATGGTTTATCTATCTCCACAATATTGAGTTCAATATTTCTACCCGATAATGAGAACATACTAATATCATTAAATGTAAGCGCTTCATCAGCAATTAAAGGATAAATCTGTTTGAGTCTAAGGTTTTGTAGATTAAACGAGAATATTTTAGGATATATAATCTTATAATTAGATCCGCTATATTGATTGAACACTGTAGTTTTACAAACTAATAATTCATTACTTGCTTCATCAAACCAAACTGTTGAATTCTTTTCAAGTAACTGATGATTACCGCGATAGATATAATTAATACCCGCACCACCGCCAGCAACAGTGTTGGTACCGTAATCAAATATTATCTGTTCAAAAACTGTATAATTAGTTGTCTCAAATTGCACAACATCATAATAAACATCGATATTAATTATATTATTGTTTAATTCGTTGCGTATATCGGTTGGGTATTTTGCAAATACTGCGCTAAGTGCTGCAGAGGCAGGCAACAAGGAAGAGCTGTTAGAATTACGATAGTAAAGATCGCCGTTAATTGTATTTTTACTATCATAAATAGATACACGATCCGGAATTTCTGAAAGTGTGTTATCAACAATTGTCGATCTGCCGGGTATATGTATATCTGCGAAATTTGTTGGCTCTACATACAGACTTATATTTCCTACTGTTATAGTCTTACAAGGCTCTTCGCCATTTACTGTAAACAAATAACCGTCACAATCTGAAATTACAGAAGCAGGTGGGGTGAATGTAAAATTAGGAGGATTAGCAAATGTTGCGTTATAATACGGTGGATTAGCACCAGGACCGGAGCTACTCCCCGTGCCTGCATCTACAAGAATATTATAATAAAGCGTATTGTTTATTGGATTATAATTAGATGTATCGGAACCTACGTCAGGTAACAATGTACCATCTGGTAAGGTGAATGTCTGGCCATCATATGATATACAGTTATAGTCAGTAACAACGGTATCTGTGCAAAAGATCTCCGGTTGATAAGGATAAGAGAATAAATTAGCAGCATCAGCTGTTAGTCTGAATGACGCAGTAACATTTGAAACTTCCTTACCATTTCTAAAAATTGGTACAGGTACTTCATTAGTTACAGTCTTAAGAGTTACACCTGAATAATTTTTGTCGACGTTTACCTCACTATAGTCGAAATTATATCCTGATACTGGATCTTTAAAAGCATATCCGTCAATGATTTGACAAAACGCTGATTTAATTGTATCACCTTGTTGTTGTGCAAAAGTATACTGTGGAGTTATTTCCTTATAAAGACCGTATTCATTACCGTAAACGTCATTTTTGTATTGTACAAGAGTTTTATTAACAGAGAGCAATCTCTGAGCTCTTTCTTGAATAGGGAACAAATCATGCTGAATAAGTGGAAACACATCCTGGTTATTCCAGGTAGTACGCTTCGGGTCAGTAAAGAAGTCTTGTGCATCTACATATCTTGAAATGCCGAAATTAGAAATATTAAGAGTTTGTTCTCTTGATTGATATGCACGAAATGTTTGAAAATAAGGATCTGTTGCTACATCACCAAAAGCATAACCGTTACCGAAATTTATCTTATTAAAATAGTTATGTTCCTTAAAAGTGAACGGTGTCTTAAATGTTAAATTTGTATTGCTTGTTACGTTGCCGTATTTTGCTGGATCAGGAAAATAGTAAACAGTGTTTGGTATGAGGTTTTTTCTATCTACTACAGGGAAGAAATTAAAATTAGTAAAATTAGATACACCAATTTTTGAAGGTTTGAAGAAAAGACCTATTTCTTTTTCTGTTTTAAGGTATTCCGTACTCGGTACTGCTGCAACGGTAGGAAAGCGCTTATTTAAAAAGTTTGCAGGTTCGTTTGTTGCAGTGAATAGTAAACCTGAGATATATTGTGTACCTGTTGAGTCTGTCTGCACATAATAAAAGTCTGATCCAATATAACTTTGTATTTCTTGTAATTGTAGAGAGAGATTAAGCGCAGCAACAGCTGATGTTGCGATTAAATTTGTATAGTCACTATCTTTTAAGTATTGAAGATCGGTAATACGTACTGCAGGGTTTATTAAAAGATCAGGTCCGAGTTCCTTTAAGTAAAACGGATATGAAAGTATAGCACGTAAGAGTGAAAAATTTACGTTACGTGCAAGATCCGGATCTACTGTATATTGATTAAGTGAAAAATATTCAGCTCGTGTATCATTATAGCTACCATACTCGCTTGCAGATGCGGTGGGGTTAATATCATAGTATGATGGATATAGATCATATATATCTTCAATTTCAAATGTGGTATTGTTCTTAATTGAAGAAATTGATAGATTAAGAGTAGCTATATCTGTTGTTATGTCATTTGCATTAAGAGAATTTACAAAAAGATTATAAAGTGTTGTTTCTATACCGTAATTTGATCCCTTGAGATTATATTGCACAACAGCTGTTTTCGCAGTTGATCGTAAATTGACAAAGTAAAGACATACGTCCTTTATTTTTTTAGCAAAAAACGGTACTACAAGTGTTAAATCACGTTGATTATTATAATCGAGATTGGAAATGTATCTTTGTTCATCAACTGTCGAATAGTTAAGAATAATTTCATGTAATAAACTTACATAATATTGTTGTACAATTTTTTCGCTATTTTCCTGTGATGTATTTGTAGTTTGAAACCAGTTATTAAGATATGACTGATATCTTACGAGAAACTCTTGAGTATTCGAATAAAACGAACTGTTATATTGTACCCATTCAGTAAATGTAAGTGGTGCGTATTTATCCACCGGATTTGCTGGTGGATTAAGAGCAGTTATCGAATTTGCCAGTCGTTCATCGACATATCTAGATAGTTCTGACATGAAAATATTTAATTGTTATATGTGATGTCAGCAGCAGATGTGAATAGTCTTAGTCCTTTTGTTAGCTCATAACTAATAAGGTTCTGCATTATACCATTATCTATTGACCAAGTACTATAAGCACTATTATAAGGAGATAATGTGGTAAGTGGGTTCTTCCAGTCAATAATATTATTATAATACCACGCAGTTGTTGGTGGTATATATGTATAGAAATTATAATACGCGTCAATATCAACACCCGATACAGTAGATGGTGCCACTAGTCCCCAGCCCCAATTATAATTGTAGGAAGACAACGGAAGAGGTGTATAGAACGCTGTTACCCCCGGTATACCGGAGAAATTAACAATAGAATAAATTCCTGAAAACAACTCATACGCAACAACCGGAACACCGGTGCTTATAATACCTGTTACAGTAGAAAGTTGTTCACCTAAATTAACACCATAATTGCTTGTTGGTTGTGGCGGGTATGTGCCGTAATTTTTAAAATTTTCATTAAATGAATTTTTATCACCCCATAATCTCTTATGGCCTATCGATAGCATATCTACAACACGTTTTAATTGAGGAGGGAATGGGTAATTGTATTGCTCATATTGAATAGAAAGTTCGTTACAGAGTGAAACAAGAGCATCAATATTACATGTTTCGATATTCGCTCTATTGTCAACAAAATTAGCTACTCTCTCATATATTTCCTTTCCGAGTTCGTACGGCTGTGCCTTTATATCACCAACAATACTCTTTAAGAATTGATCAAAGAAAATTTGCTTATCGAGTAATACTTCTTGAAAGCGTAATGAATTATAGAAAGAATGTGCATCAAAATCTTCATTAATTTTCATTACACCGTAATGACCGCCAGATGGGTATATATTAAATGTAGCAGATGAGCCAGTAATAGTTCTAATAATAGAAGTAACTTGCATGTATTTGTTAATCCAGCGTGTACCAAACCAGTCACCATAAGCTTGAAATTGATTTAATTCAAAATCAGAAAGCGGATAGTTTGTGGTATTTGGTGGAAGCGATAGTGGCAATTGGTTAACTATATATGGTTTATTAGAGTTAGGATCACCTAACGTATCAATAACATAAATTTGTTTATCATAGTTATTAATTGCCCATAGATAACCACCTGTATCACATGCAATACCGTTTAAACTACAAATATAATCAGTTTGATTGTGACCAGAACCTGCTATGAAATCGGTTTTATTATTGGTAAAATGATCGACTTTAGTTATTGTCTCTCTATCATGTGATATCCATGCATTTTGTGATCCATCAATAGTAATATTGTCAATCATTCTAAAACCACCTATTGGATAACCAGGGTAAATATTGCCATCTTTATCGAACTTATATAGGTAATCATTTCTTCCTGCAAATGATGCTGATGATGCATTGTGATTAAACGTAGTTACATATACATAACCGTTTCTATCGATACACGTTTCAATAGGTGCAATAACCGGTGGAAAAGGTATTACTGTAAGTAATGTTCCATATGTATCATATTTTACAAGTATGTTAGAGACAGGATGTGAGTATGTAGCCCAGACGTTATTTGTTAAGTCAGTATCAACTGATGAAGGTAGGAATAAGCCTTCGCCTGCAAAACCACTTAAAGCTGGTGCAAAACCATAGCTACTTAGAAAATAATGAACATTAGATGTAGGAGAATTAGCGATAGATATAACGTTTCCGTTTATACCATCTATCTTTATTAGGTAACCTGAATCACATAATGCAACCCATATATTACTATCGCTATCAAGAGCGATATTGCTCGGTGATGCACATTGAAGCTCAGGATCACGGTAGTCAACAATAGACACCGTACCAACATTGTTGATTAATGTTTTAGCAGCTGATAACGAGATAGACGATAATGTTTGTCCATATACGTCAATTTTAAATACTGTGTCATTTATACTATCCGCAAACCATGTTTGAAAATCGTTACCTTTTCCAGCTCCTGATGGAGCAACACAAATAGCAAGTGTGTTATTATTGCCATATGAGTTAGTATATAAGCTACTACTTGTTAATGTTTCTGTTAGTGTACCGTAACAACTACTAAAGATTTGTTCTTTAAATATTCTATAGAGATAACCGTATTGAGGTATAGAGACCCACCCTACAAGACTATCTTTAGGGAAATTTGCTTGCTCTACAACGGTGACAGAAGCAGTAAGCGTACAGAAATTTGTAGCTTGATTAGATATAAAATAACCTTTATAAAACCCACCAACTGACTGCGGAATATCGCTTGAAAAATCGTCATAGAATTTAACATCAGTGAGTGTATTTACATTTCCATCATCATCAGTGTAAATAATGCCCATATTGACATTAAATGCTGTAACACTGCTTAATATTGACCCGGTTGTGGATGAAGAAAGTGGTGGATATGTCTTTGTTGTAAAATTTTGATCATCTTTAAACTTAATAACAAAAGGAATCTCTGTACACTGCCAACTGATTGATGGTATATCAAAAGCGGTAGAGGAGAGAGTACCTTCGCCATCAATACCTGTTGTTGTTATTGATAGGTACGCAGCAGGGTCCTGTCTTATTTTAATAATAGGCAATACAGAGGGTTGGAAATTCTGTACACCATAAGGCGGGTAATCAATATAGTTAAATATATGCCTTCTTTCTGAAAAAGAGTCTTCAAAGAGTGCATTATCAAAAGTTGCAAAAAGGAAAATAGGAGGTTCTCTCGATGTAAAGTTTTTAGCTCTATCATCTACATAATAGATTTGATTAGCTCCTGTAGTACCAACAAAGAAGCTGCCTGTATCTGCTTGATTACAGATTTGTAATTTATTATCTGCAATGCGTGCGAAAATTTCGTCAATATTTGCAGAAATAGATTCAACTTGTACGTATTGAAGGTTACCGTTTATAAATTGCTTCTCATAAAAACGACTCAAAAGACGTAAGTGTGACCATTTGTCTTGATCTAGTTGTTGTTTATCAACATAGTCACCTGCGGCACCAGAGGCGTAGAGATTTATAGTGATACCACCGCTAGCACTCAGTGCACTGTATGATTGCCAACTATTGCGTGAGAAGATAGTAAGAGGATCACCTATTTTACTCGCTGGTACATCATAGACAAACTTTCCATATGTATCCCATTGTAGGGTATCTGCAATAAAATCATAAATTTTTATTTCAGGTGAATATGTACTATCATATGCCTTACCTGTATCATCAAAAATTGTTAGTGTTACATTATAACTACCAGGAAAAACATAATTATGTACAGCGGTAAGTTCAGAAGAAAACGTACCGTCACCGAAGTTCCATTTTATAAGCTTATTACTGATAGAACCGGCAGAAGAAAGAATATCTGAAGTAGTAAAATCAGGTACAAAAGTAAGTGGGGTTTGCGGAAGGGTATAAGACGAGAGAACACGGCTACCTGTGTAGTCTAATACATTAAAGTAGATATATGTTGTATTAAGTGTGTTAGCTGTTATAGCCATCTTCGTTTAATTAATATGTTTGCTGCGCTGTTACAACAATCTTGTTTACAAAAGCAGATGCATTATTTAAATATGGAAATTTAAAATATGGAAGGTGAATATTTTGTGTAGCTATTTGTATATCGTTATATGGATATACTGGATTATAAAGTACGAAACTCACACCTGGTATTGTATATGTATTACCGTCAAGACCAACTGTTGTAGTTGCAATATTAACAACACCAGGAATCGCGAGAATATTATTTGTAATATCAGAAATATTAACAAGTAGACCGAGGTTATTGTTTAAGGTAGAGAAGTAATTAGTAAAAACAGCAGCAACCTGTTGTGCAATACTATTTGGATTTACTTTTGATGTAATATCACGTGTAATACTAAGAGTAGTGCTTGATGCAATTGATGGTGATAAAGTTTGATCGGGTATAGAAACACCTAGATCAAATGCAACATAAACCGGATCATTTATTATGATATCAGACGTTGTTAATTTAACTTGTGCAAGATCATTAATGATTAATTGTTTCTGAGCTGAATTGAGATAATTGGCACGGGTTGAAAGAGAATTAGTTAGTTCAAGCTTTGGTACTGCATACACATATACATTATTTGCATTACTTGAGCTTGAAAAATTAACCTGATTCAATAAAACTCTTGATTCATAGTTTGGCTTAGTTATACCTAGATCAAAATAGTATTTTAAATGACCGTTGATATAATCATGATTATTGACAGTAGTAGCGGATGCGAGAATATTACTATAATTTTTTAAAATATAATTAGTGAAATCGCTTGCTGTAATTAATCTAAACTGACTCTTGAATGAATTCTGTGCATTAGTACGAATACTGTCAGCTGACTCTACATCAACAAATACAGTAGATGGGTTACTATTAGTAAAAGTTAGACTACCTGACTGTCTCTGTGTGAGTAGTCTTACATTAACAGGGGTTGTATCAGGTTGTATTGCATTAAATTGTGGCGTCGTATAAAAGAATAGTTTATTGCCGTCCAAAACACCTGGACCAATTTCACCTGCTTTACCAGATGATTGCAAGTAGTATATAGCTACCTGATCACCAGGATTTAATTGTTTACCTGTGACATTATTACCAAATTTAAATTCATAGCGTAAGTTTTCATTTAAACGCTTTTCGTAGACTTTAGAATCTGCTCTCTCTAGGAAAACAGATGGTGTAGTAGAATACAACTCCCACTTTGGGTTCGATACTGTATTATCTTTTACATAGATATCAATATTAAAGTGATCTATTGTTGGGTTGCCGCCCTGTAGATTAATGTTTGTGAGTGTTATTGTTTCAAACGGTTCACCTGTTGCAGTATAGATAGGATATTCACGATAAATGCCCTGAAATAAAAGATTATTATTAGAAAAATCGGTCAGTGTCTCATATTGACCATCAAGTGTTTTTACAAACGTTACATCAGTATTAAACGAATAGTACGTACCATTTACTGTAAAGTAGGTATATCGTGGTATTGTGTATGTACCAGATGGTAGTGTTGTATCTGCGGCAGCATTAAATGAAAGAGTAGGTGTCTGGTAACCGACGGGAGAGTATCCTATTAAGTTAACAATTTTATTAATATTTTCATAAAGCTCAGCTGTAGTGAAAGTACTCTCCGAACCTGTACGATTTAAATAGAATAAAAGAACATGATATGCATAACCAATAATATCGATAATAGAGGATAGGTTACTACCCTCATAATTCTGATCAGTGAAAATATTATTAGCATTGAGACGAGCAATAATAAGATTTTTAAGACTCAAAGCATCGAATGCCGCGTAGCCGTCTATTGGTATATTGAAATCGTCAAATTCTGTTGTTGCCATATATGTTAATTATTATTAAAGTAAAACCCTGAAGTACTTAATGTACCTACTAGTTGAAAGCTATTAGGGCCGATCTGCGGAACAGAAATAACAAGTGTAATACTAAATGTTTGTGTATCAGTATATGCAACGACGTTAATTTGTAGTATCTTGATACGTGGTTCCCACTTGGTAAGACCTGCTTGTATTTCCTGTCCAATTAAAGTTGCGGTTACGGTATCACAAGGTCTAAAGAGATACTGCATAAGATTTAAACCAAAGGCTGGGTTTAATACCTTTTGACCGGGTAGAGTTGTAAAAATATTGAAGATTGAATTCTTTATTGCAGCATAATCATAATCTCCAACTATATCCTTGACCTCTGGTCGCTTGAGAAGTTGATTATTACGAGTATATGAGTACTTTAGATCAAGATGAAGATCCTTATATGTAAAGCCATCAGCGTTTTTTGGTGGTGCAGCCAACGATTGAATTGCAATACTTGCCATATAAATATTTATGAGGTTTTTGATGTTTCAATCAACAGTTCTAACACCCTAAATTAATAAATAATTACGATGAATAAAAGGTTTTTAAAATTATACGAGAGTACATTAACAAGATACAATCATAGTGGTTTTCTTGCTGGCGATGTAGTTAAATTCGTAGATAACGCTCTTAATGATCCTTGCTTCAAGCAGGTACAAGATGAATACAAGAAACAAGTAGAAGATCTTATCAAGAGTGGTAAAAACCTTCGTGTTGTAAATGTTAAGTCAACAATGCCTGCAGTAATGGGTGCAGGTAATCCGGATGACAATGGTTTTTCCTTCTATGTTGAAGTTGGTGAAGATCAGGGTGGTGCACGCATTACCGGTACAGTAACAGTACCACAAAATCTTCTAGTTCGTGTTAACGACTACCCAAACCTCCCTAAGGTACCTGATCAGTTTAAGTATCAGGATAAGTCACATATCGATCCCAAGGAAGTAAAGGATGAAGCTGAAGAAACACCGTTCTATTCACCAGGTAGAACACGTACAGCAGACCTTGGCAATAAGAAAGATACTAAGTCAGAAACATCACTCGGTAATAAGAACGTAGTAATCCCAAGTTCACCTGCTGTTGGACATAAAGACCCAGCGAATTACGTAGCAAATTACCTACCTAAGCACTAAACCTTGCTTAGAAGAATTAAGCATGTATAGCAGTTGATCTCTTGATCGACCACAAAACTTGACCTATAGATATATTCTGCTATCGTTATTAAGCAGTATTTTTTATACTCTACATCCTGTTCTTCTTTGTCGATAAAGTTAAAAAGATTACGAAGCAATGAAACGTAATCTGCATTAAAAAGGTGCTCGTTTTCAATAAGTGCCTTACGTAATGTAATAACATTCTTATTCTTAATTTCTTTGTAAATAAGTTTTAGAGTATCGTCGTTTTTTACGTCAATTAGATTAAGTCCACCTGTGGAGGAATACTTTTGAAGTTCATTGATACATTTTCTAAGATCAGGGTAGTTGGCTTTAATAAGCTCTATGAACTTTACTTTCTGATCATTAGGTATATCTATACCTTCATGCTTTAATATCAAAGCACAACGTTTTACTACTGCTTCAAGAGGTGGTGTTAAATCAAAGCTCTGACAGCGACTCTGTAGAGCGGGAATAACTCTATACTTGTAATTTGCAGTCAGAATAAAGCGGGTAATCTTTGCGAATTCTTCCATTGTATTACGAAGTACGCGTTGTGCATCAATAGATAGACCGTCTGCTTCGTCGAGAATAATAACCTTAACTTTACCGTCGATACTCTTTGTCTGCGCAAAGCTTGTTACCTTAGTACGGATAGTATCAATACCGTTTTCATCAGATGCGTTAATATAAAGATACTGACACCCAAGAAGATCATTAACAATAATCTTTGCAAGAGAAGTCTTACCGAGACCGGGTGTACCAATAAAGAGAAGATTAGGTATTTCTTCCTTTGTCTTAAAAGTAGCGAAGAGCTCCTTATTAGTCTCTGTACCAATAAAGTCTTCAAGAGTCTTAGGTCGATATTTTTCGACCCATAATGAATTAAAATCGTTACTCATATTATTTGCCTGAAGAACCGAAGCCTTTTTCTCCTCGATCTGATTCTTCAACCTTACCCCATTCAACAGGCATGTGTATATTAAAGTAGATTACAAATTGTGCAATACGATCACCTGCTTTTACCTCGTAATCAACATCAGTATGATTGTATAGCTTGATACCTGCATCACCACGATACCCGCTATCGATAATACCGGGGTGAGCTGAAATTCCATGCTTAAAGCCTAGACCGGATCTCGATTCTACCTTAACCCAATAACCTTCAGGTATATATGCGAACTTAAGCCCAACACTCACAACCTTACTACCACGTGCAGGTACAACAGCATCCTCGACGCTATATACATCATAGCCTGTATCAGATTCATGATTCTTTGAAGGAAGCTTGGCTAGATCATGCGTCTTTTCAAATTTAAGAGTAGGCATATATTGCGGAGTTACGAAAGGCGTGTTTTGATACATATAACATATAATAAATAGACTTTATAAAAAATCAACCGGGATTAAATATTTTTTACAATGGACGAAAATATAAATGACACGATAGGTGATATTATAGAGCAGCTGCAGAGTAATAATAAGCAAGTTGTTGAAGCGCGCGTAGAACGCGATCCTCTTAAAAAAGAGGAATTAGAAGACTTTGTTATTAAGAAGGGCGGTGAGCTAATACAAGACGCATTGGAGATGGTACAGACTATACGTAATGACGTTGCTGCAGCACCAGATGATAAAAATATAGAAGCGTTTGCCTCTTTAATATCAGCAACCGCTAATGCTATTGATACTTTAAATAGAAATCTAATTTCTGCTAAAAAGAACGAAACTACTGTTGCTGTAAAAAAGATGGATATTGACTCAAGAAAAGAACTACAGGCGGCAGAAAGTGAGACCAAGCTCGCACTCACACGTGAAGAAATTTTTAAGATGCTTATTAATAATGCTAAGCCAATAGAGGCAGAGATTGTAAGCAATAAGCGTATTGAGTAGACTATTATTTAAATAACTGTGGTACCCCTTTAATCGGTTTGCCGTTTTTCTTCTGCTGATTAACAGCATTACAGGTAAGAATTTCATTCCAAATCTTAGCCCAATAAGCCTGAATTTCTATTTCAATTTGCTTAATAAGTGCTTTAATAAGATTCTCAGGATTAAATTTATCAACAAGATCAGTGAAGTATTTCTTTATAGATCTCCATAGCTTACTTGGAAGGTCCTTAAAATTAAACTTTGTCTTATAAAGCAACATAATTTCATTGATTAACGGCCAGGCAAATGTTGGTAATTGGAAGTCACATATTATCTGGTTAATCTGTTTTGCTATATCTTGTATAGTGTTTAATGAACTAATAGACAGACGGTCACCTGTTGAAGCTATTGACCCTGCTAACTTTGCAATATTACCGAGTGACCCTAGACTTATACTTGGTATTATACCAGAGATATTAATATCAACATCGTTAAGCGGGTTAACGGCATTAAGAAGACTACCTGTACTCAATCCGCCTAATCCAAGATTACTTACAGCAGAATTATAAATGCCTGTTGCACCATTAGCGGCACCTAAAATATTTATAGGTAGACGCGATGCAGCTACACTTGCAATTGCACCGAGTCCAGAAGTGAGTGTACTTGTTGTTAGAGTGTTCTGCGATGCTACTTGCTGGAACTGTTGTAACGCTACAGCTGCAAGTTTATTATTAGCAATGCTACCACCGCCTAGACTATTAATAATTCCAGTAAAATTGCTAGCTAGGAAATTACTATTATTAATATTTGGTAATAATTTGCCTGCAGCTTGTAGTGCAAGTGTAAATGCATTTTTCGACTGACCTGGTGTACCGCTTGTCAATCTTAATTTGTTTATTGAAGAATTAGCTACGAGATTAATCATAGCTTTGTTTAAGTCATAATTTGACTTGACAATTTTCTTTAACAAGTAATCAACATCAATAAAATTAGGCTTACCATTGATATCCTCAACACGAATTCTAAATGCAACTGGTTTAACAAGTTGTCTATTACTATATGGTTTGGAAGATGATGCAATAGGTGTAGGTGTAATGGGGGTAATAGGTTGAAGTGAACCAGCAAGTCCTGCTGCAACTAAGGCTGCACCTTGTGCTGTACCTCCTGTAGGTGCTGGTGGATTTAAACTAGCAACAGGATTAGTTATACCTTGTCCTATCGGTTGTAAGTTTGATGCTGTAGGTGTAAATGATTGTGAAGCTTGTGCAGTAGCCGTGGTTTGTGAAACAGTAGGTGCTACAGCTGTTGCTGTACCGTTCTGTATATTGGCAAGATTTTGGGCTGATTGACCTGTGACATTAACAGGTTGAAAATTTAATATAGTACCGCTACTATTTAGTGATTTAAAATAATTAGTCAGTGTAGGATCATTACCTGAATAAAAATCAACAGCTCCAGCTGAACTCTGTCCCTTGATAAGAGCAGACTGACCTGTATCTGCTACGCGGAAATAGCCATTATTATTACCTATAGGGTTACCTTGTGAGTCGGTAACATATATGATAGAACGAGGCGGGTAATTGTATGAACCATTACTCGGTACACCTATATCAAATCCTGGTACTAGCGAACCTACATATGCACCTTGTATAGTATTTGCGAGTGTTAATGGAGAATTATTACCCGCAGCAGTAAATTTAATACCATATAAATTAAAAAGTGAACCTGTATTGGCAGGATTAGCATATGTATTAGAAATACTATCAAGTTGATCTTGTGTTAAATTATATTTTTGTAACCAATACGCTGTTGCATCCGCAGGTCTTTCTGTTGGCTTTGTGTCAAGATATGTTGTAAAATCAGTATACACAGAACCATATATGGAAACTGTGTGTTGTGATGGACTACCGATATTATTTGTATCTGCCGGGATAATACTTGGCGCTGTTGGAGCAATACCCGAAGGTAGTGCAGGTAAGGCACCGAGTGAACCCATCTGCTTAGCTGCTGTATCTGCTACACTACCGCCTTGTAAAGCAAGAGCGCTGTTTAAAGAATAGAGTTCATTGGTACTCTTATATAATTGATTGGCAATATTTGCATCCTGGAGTGCAGCAGCATTAACGGTATCAATTTGTTTCTGAATTGCATCAACATTAAGATTACCTGCATTAATATCCGTACTACCTGGTGTCACAGTAAAGTCTCGATCGTAGCCATTAATAGGTGCATAGATATCACGTAAATTCATTGCACATTTATTACCAATATTACTAATAAAATTAACAAACTGTAACAGCTTACCACCGTATGCAGATATAATACCACCGAGAGCTGCAGTACGTGCACCAACAGATACCTTTTTTGCAAAATCTACAAAAAATGCAATATCATTTACAAGATTTTGACCATGAGCTACTCTTGAACTAATTTTTAAATTCTCTTCATATGTTGGGTTGTAATAAGCAATACCCATTAAATTTCTTCTATAGATAGCTGTATTGTGTTTACTGAGATTATAGATTAGATTGCGCGCTGTTGGTCCAATTTTATTTTCCATATTAGCACTAAATGGAATCGGTACACCGTAGAATTGTTGCGCGACGTCAAAGATAGGTTGCGTAGAATCTAACTGGTGATATTTGCTATTTGCCAATAAACCAATACTATCACTTACACAAGTAAAAAATGAATTAAGATTTGTCTTGTATTTACCAACTGCTGATTTAACAGATGGCTGTGATTGAATAGAGGTGCTTGTATAATATGATGCAGCAGATGCTCCGAGCGATGCAAAATCGGTTATCTCTGGAATCTGCATATGTTTTCTAACCCAGTACCAAATTGAATCAACAGAAAAACCACCACCTGGAGCACCGGTAAAGAATTTTTGCTCTACCCCTTTATAAAATTTTATTAAATCATTTAAAGGTGCTCCGCCCTTAAATGCATTTCGATATTGTATGGCGGCACTAACTTCATATGTTGTAACAGATGGAAGAACAGCAAAATATGATGTAGAATTTGGATCGGATAAGCGTGTAGTTTTATTAGTGATATTAATATCAGCTAAATCAGGAATCGATGTTACAACATTATAGTTAAAAGGTCGTGTTGTTTGTTCTTGTGCGTTTACAGCGCCGCTTACTATAGCGTTTTGTAATGTAGCAATATCACTCTGTGTGATATTAGGATTGATATTAGTATCGGTTAGCTGTTGTACAGCTCCTGCATCTGTCTGCGCAGTAGAATTAGGAACCGGTGCTACCGTTGGATCAGCTGCTCCTGTTGCATCACTATTGGGTACAGGGGGTGTTGGTAGAATAGGTGGAGGAACCGGTATAACCGCTGTATTATCAGCAGATTGTGGTGTATCACTTTGATTAGGTAAATCAGAGACCGGTGTATCAGCTGGAAACCCTGGCTCTGTTGGCAGACTACCGGTTAAGATTCCATTGCTCGTAGGAGGTGTTAATGTAAAACTATTATTAAAAGGTGCTACTGGAGTAGGAACTGGCTGTATGCCTGTACCGTCTTTATTTACACTCTCAAGATTCTTAACAGAGTCACCTGCACCAAATACACTCACGACACCTTGACCGGTAGGATCAGGTGTATTTAACGGAGGGTAAAACGGTGGAATTAAAGGTTGTTCTTTGTCAGCCATAATTATATATTTGTCTGTGTTTCAATATTTTCATTACCAGGTCCAACCTGATCTTTAAGAATCTGAACTTCTGTATAAGTTTTCATTGCAATTAATTCATTTGAATATGAATTATTTTCAAAAATATGCTTTACACCTGTCAATAGATATATACCTAATGCTTTTGCATCGTAATTACTAAAAGGAGATGACCCATCTCTATCTACACCAATAAATCGACCAGCTTGACGGAAGGTAGAACCTCGGAGTTTTATATTAATTACGTTATTTGCAAAAATGGAAGCATATAGTGCTTTATTTCTACCCTGAGATATTCTTTGCTCACTATCCTGTTCTATTACACTGAACCGGTGTTCAACGTTGGTATTTGAAGTTCTAAATGTACCAGGTGTTAGATTGGTCCATAAACTAGGCTTTATGGTATTCACATAGTTATTAAAATATGAAGCTACAATTTGTCTAATATTATTATAATATAAGTCAACCTGAAATTGTTTGTTTTCATAATCATAACTATGCACCATTTTAGTGTTAAACTCTTTCTGCATAACACCGCCCACAGAAGGTTCGAGTGTAAAGTTATCTGCTGTACCTGTTTGTTGTAACTGAATTACATATTTGTTAGGTGTATATACGTTTTTATATTGAGGTACTGAAGAATCAGTATTAGCATCAGAATAGTATCCTCCGAGTTTAATTGTTTCTAGATAAAACTTACCACCGGTTTCAAGTTTGGTATTACCGGTCTTATCATTCGGATCGGGTACACCGATAAATGCATTACTAAAATATTTTGTAAGTGGTATGAATGTAAAGCATCTTGGAAATCTATTAATACGTAAAATTGCTTGATCGTATAAATTATCAACTGTGCTTACGTGTCTGCTTAGTAAGTAGTTAAGTGAATCCACGGCTTTATACTGTGCAGGTGTTGAAAAGAATATATTTGTTGCACCGATATCCCAGTACCTATCGTCTGGTATGATTTGTACTTTTGATGTATCAGTACCTATAATGCATGATGGTGAAGTTACATCTTCAAATGTTGCAGAGGGAAAATATGCAGGTATCTCGTAACCGGTACCAGGAAAGGCAGCTCCTATAAATGCCTTAATAGCAGCTCCTGTTGGTATAGCACGATCAATATCAGAATATTCATCTACCGTTTGTACACTATATCCGCCAACAGCGCCTGCTGATGTTATTGGTGTATTAAGACCTTGCAAGCCATTTTCTATAACATCTGATGTGCTCCAATATACATTTTTCTCTCTTAAATATTCGTAATATTTGTCCCAAAAATATAATTTTTTAAACTTAACGTCAGGTGTATCAGATACAATTTCCTCTACATTATAAATAGTAGCTTGAAGATAAATAGCTGAATGTCTTAATACGCTTGGGTCTTCGAGATTACCAATACCTGAACCGGTATCTTGACCTTTAGGGTAAATTAAGATAAAGATCTGATCTCTACTATCTCCTTGTAAGATATAGTTAAGTGACTTTATCTCTTGACCTGTTTCATTGATTGTAGGTGCTGCTTGACGCTCAATAGCATCATATCTATTATCGACAACTATGAATCCCTTGTGAAAAAAAGAATCGAGTTGATCTTCGATAACAAGAGATTTAATTGCAGTGGGTGTAAGAGTCTGTGATACACCAGCAGTTATTAATTCCACTTGAAAGTGGAATATATCATTATTAATCTGATGCTCTACTTGACTGGAACCCATATTTTTATGATGAAGCTTTGCCGATTTCCTGTAACACCGCTGGTATATATTCAGGGCGTATGCATGTTAAATTAGTGCTATTGGTAATACCTTTAATAGGATTATAAATTTTATTAGTAAGGGCGATTAACCACCAGAGGTCGGTAGTACCGTAAGCGTTATAACTAATAATAGACCAAGGTTGATTCTTTGTAACACTCATAATGAATACCTTGTTAGGATCTATTGCGCCGTTTATATAGAGTGATTGTAGAAGATTATAATAATACTGATTACCTTGTGTCTTATACATACGAAAGATATTTTCGTATCTATTAGGTGAGATATTAGATAACTGATTAATTTGATTTCTATATGAACCTAGAATCATATAGATATTTAATGCCTAATAACGGTTTATAAACTGTTACCCACCTGGTGTATAGTTAAATGTGGGTTCTGGTCCTAGTACTGTTTGTACTGGTGTTGGTCCTTGTACATTAGATACAGCGGCATTTAATGCGGGTGAGGCACCTCCTGCATTTGCAGGTACAAGAGGCGCAGGTGATACAGCTTCAGCTTTTGCAGCAACAAGACCATGATCAATAAGCTGATACATGAAGTTCTTTGTATTGCCAAGCATACTCTTTAATGTAATGGTAACCATGTATGCGTCTGGTACAATAGTATTAAATGTTTTTTTACCGTTAAATGCATTAACCTGTGCTACTCCACCAGCTGTACTTATAATCTGATCACTGTAAGGTACTGTAATAGGAAGTGTACGTCTTGCACCTTGAAATTTAACATCTATAGATGAGATAAAACAGAAAGGAAAGAATTTAACACCAGGAATAGTTACCTCATATATAACAGGCTGATCAATTGTTGTACCAGATGTGCGACCAGGTCTGTTGTTATACAATAGTAGAAATACTAACTGCCAATTATTAATAACATCGGTATAATCAATACTACCTGTGTTTATTAGAGGAAAAGAAAACGTTATATCTTCACCATCTGTTGGATAGTTATAAAATTTAGCTCGTTCTATATACGTTATTTGTGGTTTACCGCTTATAAAATCACGAACCGCTCCGGTAAATTCACCTACTTCAGTTCCAGCATTAACAGCTGTCTGTAGTAGACCTTGACCGGGACCTATACTACCTTCCTGTGAAAATTGATTTGTTTGTGTGCTAAACGAATCATCAAAATATGGAAATAAAAATTGCCATGGTGTTGGTTTTGTAATGTATAAATTGCGATACGGTTGAAGCCATTGACTCTGTGCAAGAGTCGGGTTATTATCACTTCCTGGAAGAGAATTACCGAGTGTGTTTATAGCCTGATCAAGTATCGTACCAACATCCTTAATTAAACTACTTTGAAATAAACTCTGTAATGCAGGAGCAGATATCTTATCTTTAATAGCTTTGCCTGTTGAATCAATTGTACCTGGTAACAAACCTAGTGTGTATTTGAGTTGACTTACAAGAGCGTTAACCTGTAATTGTTTTTCAGATAATTGAATTGTTGGTACCTCAATGCGTGAACTTTTTGGTGAATATGTCCAATAAAAATTATTCACTACATCTACAAAATTTGATGATGATGACATTCCCGCTGCTTGACCAGCTGCAGTAGATGCAGTAGTACTAGCCTTATCTTGTGTTGGTACTAAAGTTGGTAGTTGTATAGGTGCACCGGGATCAGGTGTTGTAGCTACTTGTAAACTTTGAATACCCCAAATCATATGTATATTTAGTTAAGCTTCCAGCGGCCGCCTCTTAGTCCGCCTTGAGTATTTGCACCAAAGATAGTAGTAGGATTGCTTATACTATTAAATGTATTATTAGTATTTTTTAGAGAAAAATCTTTTTGTGAAGTTGCTTCAGTAAAATCCTTAATATTATCTAAATGATCGTTTGCTTGTTGTTGATTTTTTACTAACAACCCAAGCGTGTTATTCATCTGCTGAAGCTGATCGGTCATTGTATCAAATGTCTTGGAAGCAGGAGAATTTTCAAGTAAGCTAGGAGGAGCTGCCGTATCAACAGGTACATTGAGAGGTGTAGACACAGACATTTGTACTCGGTCAGTAGACGCTGTTTGTGTTTTATCTGTAGCAGGGAGAGCTGCTAGTGATGTTTTAATGTCGTTGATTTGTTTTTTAAGTTCATCAACAGCCTGTTGTTGATTATACAGTGATAATTCGTTTAGATATTCTGTTGATCCTATTCCCTCTTCACTGATAGATGGTATAAATGATCTTCCAAGATGACCAAGTGTACCTTGTGCTTCGTATTGTGCTTTACCAAGGTTAAGACTACCTTGCTTCTGCTTTAGTTGCGCTTCCAGCTTAGTTAAATAATCTCTCTTTTCTTCAGTTACCTTTGCTTGCAATTGTCTTTTTTTATCAGAATCTGTTTCAGTATCTGCTTGTTGTTGTGCAAAATCTAGTGCTGCTTTACCGGTAGCTTCTCTTGTCCACTTTGAGCTACGTTTCGTAAAAAGATTCTTACCGCTAGCTTTTGTTATTTTCCAAATCATGGATAACGTGTCGTCTTGATCTGTAATACCGACATCCTTAAATTCATCAGTTATTGTAAGAATTTGTCTTATCATTGTTGACATGCCTGGCGATATTTTATCAATTTGACTTAGAGCAGCAGATTGTTTACCGTAGTCATCAGAAAACACATCACCAAGAGCTGTTACAATATCAAAAGCCGTGCTAAATACATTACCAATTACTGTAAATACTTTGCTAACTTTTTCATACACACTAGTAAGAGCAGTCTGCACAATATCGCCAAATTTAACTTGACTATTTGGACCGAGTCTTTCTTGTGTTTTCTTAGCAAACGATGAATTAAAGACGTCACCGGTTAGTTCATTTAAAACATTTGCTACAGGTGACAGGGTAGGAAAATATGCTGCAAGCAAATCAAATGCATCAACCATTTTCTTTTCATCTCCTGTCCCGAGCATTCCAAAAATATTGTTTATTACTGTAAATGAATCAGAAATTGATTTAAATG
>Ga0208257_1000081_pt1 | contig 33071 bp, 32 predicted proteins | sample CryBogCBH10Sep07_FD_184610 | JGI IMG/M metagenome (GOLD analysis project Ga0208257, IMG submission 184610) | Freshwater microbial communities from Crystal Bog, Wisconsin, USA - CBH10Sep07 (SPAdes) | ecosystem: Environmental > Aquatic > Freshwater > Lake | place: Crystal Bog, Wisconsin, USA... | reverse complement strand
GTTCATCCACTAGAACAGATAATAAAAAGTTTGGAACAGGTGCTGAAGGTGCGTATACAGAAAAGTTTCAACTTCGCATCAAATGTAATGAACTTTTAAGTAAAAGATGGCGTGTTACAAATATAAGGTCAAGCGATAATAAACCAGTTTTTATTGAAATTGATAAGTACGGAGAGCCAGATACAATCTTTGAAGTTACTTCTTCACACGCAACCCTGGACCCATTTGGCAGGGTGTCCTATTTTGAAGCAGTTCTTCTAAGGGTACAGGTGCAAGACAATGATCCGACTGGAAATTGATTCAAAGCAGTTGGTAACAGAAACTGACAATATGCTTTCTGCAATAAAAGAATTAGCAAGGCCTTCTGTTTTAACTGAAATTGCAAAAGCGGTTTTTTCAATAACAACAGAAAGATTTGTAGTTGCAGCAGATAATTATGCAAGAGCAAATCCTAAAAAAATGCACCACGTTTATGAGTGGGGGCAAATAGGTCTTCCTTCAGGTAGACTTTTTGTCATGGAAAGGCAAAGCGTTTTAAATGGAATGTTGGTTATTAATACAAATTTCTTACCCTCTAGATTACCAGTTCCAATAAATCCAGAACTTTTAATACCTTCACGAACAGGAAAGGTTGTTTCCTCCAGGTCTATATTTGCAGAAAAAGCAACTGTAATGGAAGAGGGAAGATCTGTAAGTTTTGTTGCAAAGAAAATTTTAGCTTTTGTTGGCTCTGATGGAATGGTATTTATAAAACCAGGCAAACAAATTAACATACTAAACCCAGGAGGTAAGGGCGTAAAAAATGCTTTTGCAGAATTTATGCTTAGCTGGTACCTTGAACACGGAACTGATATTATGAATTCATCTGGTTTATATGAGAGAATAGCTAATGACGTTTCAATTGAATTAAGTAAAAATGGTTCAAACATAAACACAGTTAGAAGGGCTGTAGCTAATATAGTTCAGTCCTCAGATCTAGATAGGGCGGTAATTAGATGACAGATTATACATATGTAGCAGCTTATGATTTAAGAGATGCTATGTGGCAAGAGCTTCAAGACTCGGGTTTATTTGACATAAATGATTATTATGCCGATGGCTTTGCCGAACCTATAGTACCTATTGTCCCAGCTCAGCAAGTTCCTGAACTTAACAATTTGTTGCCAGGAAAAACCTATATTGTTTACAATGTAGTCCAAAAGAAATATGGGGTGCAATGGTGGTTATCGTCAGAATCTATAATACTTGAGATTGTCTCTAGAAATGCCTCTGAAATTCAAACAATCACAAACTTCCTTATAGATGTCTTCAGAAGATATGACTTGTCAGCCAGAGACATAAACTTAAAGATAAGCGAAGATAGCCCATTTACATTCCTATGGTTCAACCTAGAGTCCGCAGACCCAATTCAGTATTTTGATGATGAGGGCGGTTACATGTCGGGAGACTTGTCAATAGGGTATGCCTACACCAGAGAGGTAAATAGCCTTGACGGTAGATTTGCTTAAAAATTTGATTTATTAGACATTAGTGATATGATTTTCTATGAGGAAGCAAATTGTTATCTTTTTTATTAAAAATAAATAAGGTGGTGAAAAATAAAATATGGCTACAAATACTAAAAACGTAATTGTTGGTGCAGCAGATATTTTCATTAGCAATAATGATGGAATTAATGGTACTCGCCCAGCAACAGACCCAGCGTCGCTTAAAACCCTTTTCGGAACAAGCACAGGTCAATCAGCACGTACTGGTTTAATCCAGAGTGCAGATTATCGTGAGGTCGGATTTACAAGCACAGGTTTTGAAATTTCTTACGAACCAACATATAACGAAGTACAGGTTGATCAGCTTCTTGATGCAGCTAGACTTTTCAAGTCAGCACTCAAGGTAATGCTCAAAACAGAGCTTACAGAAGCAACACTTGAAAACCTTCAGTTATCATGGGGTCAAATGGATTCTTACTATGCAAACACTGGATCTTCTATCGCAAGTGTAAATAACTTGACAGATACAACTCCAATTTCAGGAGAGACAGGTGCAACACTTAACCTTGCAGCTGGTGCTCTTGGTGATGCTCCAGTAGAGCGTGTACTTATTGCAGTAGGAAATGCTCCATACGCTCTTGGCGATGGTGCAGGTTCAAATAACTATGCAGGTCGCAATAAAGAGCGTGTTTATGTTGCACGTCGTGTTGTTTCAATTGATACAACAATGCATGCACTTAAGCGTGATGCAGCAACAGTGTTCCCAGTGAACTTCCGTTGCTTGCCAGATGACTCAAACACAGCATATGCAGGTCGTGAATACGGCGTTGTTATTGACCGTGTATGGGGAACTAACTAATTAAATAGTTTCAAAAAAACTTAATATTGATATTCGATGCCCCGCCAGAAATGGCGGGGTATTGAGTTTGTTTATACTGAATTTATTGGTATAATTTAACTAACGTAAAGGAGCTATAACTTGGCAACAACTGTATACGACATTGTAGATATTGAATTACGTGATGGGTCTACCGTCACTTTAAAACCACTGCCTATTAAGCAGTTAAGAAGATTTATGGACATAATCAATAACATGCAAGTTGAAGATAATGAAAACGCAGATGCAGCACTTGATCTATTTATTCAGGCTGCCCTAATATGCATGGAATCAACAGATAGACCAGATCTATCAGATAGAGATAAGTTTGAATCACTTGTTGAAACACCAACAATGATGAAGATTTTAGATGTAGTCGGAGGACTAAAACTTTCTGACCCAAATCTTCTGGGAGCGGCTCTAGTTGGGACGAACTAGACCTACGCTCCCTGGAGTCTGAAGTTTTCTTACTCGGTCATTGGAAAAACTTTGACGAGTTAGAATCAAATCTTTCGCTTGAGGAACTAACAGCATTGTTAGATTTCAAAAGGCAAAAAGATTTTGAAGATAAGAAGTTCTTAGCAGCCATACAGGGTGTTGAGTTAAATGAAGCATCTGATGATTCAATTGACGACATCGCAGACTTAAAGGGACTGGCAGCAAGAAATTCAGGCTTCGGAATTAATGAAGGTTTGGAAATAATGGTTATGGGGGTGGATGACTAATGGCTAATATTGAATTAAATATAGTTGCACTTGGTGATTTCTCTTCTGTACAAAATCAAATAAAAGCATTGCAGGCACAAGTTGCTTTATTAAATAAAGCAACTGGTGGCCTTGGTTTAAATCCTGTACTATCTAAAAATCTTCAATCAATAACAAATGATTTTAGCAACGCATTGGTTGCAAGTGGTCAATTTTCAAAACAAACAATTTCTCTTCAAACAGAAACTGAAAAGTTTGGTGCAGCCCTTCAAAAAGGCAGCCTTGGGCTTGGCAACTATTATCAAATCATTACAAAGCAAAATGGTGCAGCAACAAATAGCATCAAAGCTCTTGCTGTAGAGCAAACTAAATTACAAAATTCTATTATTACCTCAGACCCTACAAAGCAAGGGTTCTACTCTGTTTATACTCCAAAAAATATTGATCTTATTGCAAACTCTACAAAAATTGCAGCTAATGAGGCAAACCTATATGCTATAGCGGTTAACAAAGGATCGCAAGCACTTATTAACTTTGGTAAAAATACACAATGGGCGGGTCGTCAGCTAACTGTTGGTATGTCTATGCCACTTTTACTTTTTGGTCAACAGGCCGTTTCTCAGTTTGATAAAGTTAACACTGCTTTAACTCAACTTCAAAAAGTTTATGGAGAAGGACTTATTCCTCCAAGTGATCAAACCATTCAAAACATTTCTAATCAGGTTCTAGACTTAGGTAAAAGCATTGCTTCAACAATGGGTATTGCTCAATCTGATACTATTGCTACTGCAGCATCATTTGCTGCTATGGGTAAGCAGGGTCAGCAATTATTGGATATTACTGCACAAACAGAAAGACTAGCAAAGCTAGGCAATCTAGATCAAACAACAGCTACAAATGCAATGATTGCCCTTCAAAATGTTTATAAGTTAAGCACTACGGGAACTGCAGATGCTGTTAACTTCCTTGGAGCCATGCAGAAGCAAACATCTCTTTCTATGACAGATCTTGTTCAAGCAGAATCAAGAGTTGGACCTATTATTGATCAATTGGGCGGTAGCTATAAAGATACAGCCATTATGTTGCTTGCAATGAAAGAAGCTGGTGTTCCAGCAGCACAAGCAGCTAACGCATTAAAAACAGCATTTGCTTCTATTATTGCACCATCTTCTGCTGCAAATAAAGAATTTGCAAAGTACGGAATCAGCTTAGATAAAATAAAACATGACAATGGTCCAGTTGCCATGATTCAAGATCTTCAAAATTCTTTAAAGGGCTTGTCGCCACTTGTAAGAGAACAATTAATTGAAAAACTATTTGGTAAATTTCAATTCACTAGAATGTCAGCACTTATTGCTAACTTTGGTCAAGTAGGGTCGCAAACAGTTAATGCACTTAAAGTTGCTGGTGCAACATCTTCTGAGTTAACAAATCTTGCAAACCAAGAAATGAAAAAAGCAACTTCTTCTCCATCAGCTCAATGGCAAATTGCATTGCAAACATTAAAGGCAGACTTATATCCAATAGGACAAACAATTATCAAAGTAGGAACTGAAATTCTTAAATTTGGTAATGCCGTATCTAAGGTGTTTAGTGGTCTTCCAGCACCAGTAAAGATGGTGCTGGGAATTATGGCAGGATTTGTTGCCCTGTCTGGACCTATCATCATGTTAACTGGTTTGCTGGCTAACTTTGCTGGCTACCTATTAAGAGGTGCATTTAATCTAAAGCAGTTAGTTACTGGCGGTAAAACGCTCGGACAACTATTAACCCCAGAGCTTGTTGCATCTCAAAATGCTGCAGAATTATTCAGCAAGGGAATTATTGGGGATGTAGATGCGATTAATCTTTTAAGCACATCAATTAAAGATTTAACAAACAATCTTACAGCAATGATAAGCACAATGAATGCTGGTGCGGGAATTCAAGATCTTGCAACAACAATTGCTGGTGTGGCACAAGCAGAAACAAGAGTTTACGAACAAGCAAAAATTCCAGGATTTGCAGCTGGAAAAATTGTAGGACCTGGGTCGGGAACTTCAGATAGTATTATTGCAAGAGTATCTAATGGTGAAACAATTATTCCTGCAGATAAATCAATTAAATATGCAGACATAATTAATGCAATTATTACTGGCAAATTCCCATCATTTGCTACTGGTAAGCAAGCTATATCAGACATGTTTAGAGGAAGAGACCTTTCTCATATGTCTGCAAAAATTGTTATGCCAGATGGAACAGTTTATGAGCCAGGGCCAAGCGGATCAGTTCAGTATAGTCAACTTTCACCTCAACATCAAGCTATGGCACAACAAAAGTTTGGCTATAGTGCAGAAGAAATTGCAAATGATCCTAAGATTAAAAATGCTTTTGTATCTGGTTATGATAGACAAGTAAACCAAGCACAAGCGGGTGGCAACCTTTCAATAGATGCAATGAAATCATATTTGTCTGGAACACCAACAGAACTTCAAGCGGGTAAGGGTGTTGTAAAACACGATCCATTGGTTGCATACAGCACAATAATGGATGACATAGGTGTAGCTGCAAAAGACAGGGTTGCAACGGCAGCAAAAATTGATTCTGCTTTAATTGCAAAGCTTGAAGAAGCAAAAGCAAGTGGAAAAACTCATATAGCAGATGTTGTTTCTAGAGAAGAACAAATATCTGGAGATATATTAGGTTCTGCTGTTGAAGATGTTGCTAAGCAAAATGGTTACAATACTTCAAATCTTTATGGAATGACTGAGACAAGAACTAACTACACAAGTTCGTCAGGAAAAGCATCTAGAAGAAGAGCTTTTGGTGCACAAACAACAACGGCGGGTGGTGCAGCGTTAGCTTCCAAAGCAAGAAGAGGAACAGAGTTTAGTGGAACAGCAGCTTCATTCCAATCAGAAGTTGAACAAGGTTATGATTCAGCAATAGCCAACATTCTTGCTCAAGAAAAGGCATCAGGAACTAAAATTGGTGAGACATTAGTTACATCTTCAAGAGAAGCAATAAAAGCAGCATCTCCATCAAAAGAAGGAGAGCAGCTAGCAATTGATTTTGGTGACGGAATTGATTTGGGTGCACAAAAAGTTGTTCCTAAAGTTGAAGAAATAGGAACTAATGTTGGTAAAACATTAACTGAGTCTACTGCTACCGCCATAACAGAAAATGCATCTATGATTGAAACTGCAGCAGGAGAGACTGCTACCAGAGCAGGCTCTACAATGATGCAAAAGATTAAAGCAACCATGACAAGTGGTATGGGTGCAGGAATGGCAGCTATGATGGCTGCTCCACTTGTAGGAAAAGTAAACGGAACAGCTGGCAGTGTATTAAGTAATGCGGGTATGGTTGGATCAGCAGTAGCTATGATACCTGGACTCAATGCATTTACTCCAGAAATTATGGCGGGAACTGCAGCAATTACCCTTGCCTATAAAGGCATAGATAAGATTATTCAAGATATTCATACTCATAATGCACAAGTAGCAGCAGATACTTCAGGAAATACAGATGCAGTACAATTAATTGGTGGAACTGTAGCAAATACAACCCACGTTATGACACAGTTTAATGACATATTAGATAAAGTTGCTACAACATCAGGTCCAGATCTTGCTAAAGGATTATCCGTATCTAACGATCAAATTAAAACATTTACAGACCATGTAAATAATCTTCCAAAAGATAATCAACTATCATTAGTTATGCAACAACTAAAAGGCATTTCTGATGACGGTTCAGCAGCAAAAATTGCACAACAATTTGCAGCTTCAGAAATGGCAATTAACGGAATAAGCCAAACTCAAGCAAATTCATTAATTCAATTAATGCTTGCGTCCACTGGACACAATGCAGCAGGAGCAACAACAAATACACCAGCAAATCAACTTCAAGCAATTAAAACAACACTTGCAAGTTTAAAGCCAGGCACTAAAGAATTTGAAACTTTTGTGGGAACATTGTCAGATGTGGCAGTAAATACAACTTCTTGGGATACATATAAATCAATTATTGATGCCATTGGATCATCTGCAAAAACATCTGACGAGTATCTAACTGGATTGATTAATCATCTAAATTCAGTAGGTGACACCAAAGCTGCTGGCATGATTCAAAACTTTAAAGCAGCAGGCTTTACTGGACCAGAGATACAAGATATGCAAACAGCAAGTGCATTAGGCATATTATTAAATACAACAGGCTCTGGACCTGGATTGCCATTTGCAGCAAACAATAAAAAAGATGATGCAGCAATTGAAGCAGCAATTCAAGCAGCAAAAAATAAACTTAAATTAGATCAAGCAGCAGCAGCTAATGCGTCATCAGCAGCAGCAAATGGCGGGATTAGTACTGCATCTCAAGCTGCAACCGATGCATCGTTAAAAGCACAAATTAGAACATTAACTGATAAAAAGAAAATTATTGATGCAGAATTAAAAACTCAAAAAGATATTACTGCTGAAATGCAAAGACAAATGCAATATCAAGCTGCACAAACAACAGCAGCAGAAGATGCAAAAACTGCACTTGAAAGTGGAAATTATATTAAAGCTGCTCAATATAAACAACAAGCTGCATATAACACAATGTCATTTAATGCACAAACAAAAGCTAATTCTCTACAAAATCAATCAGATGCACTTGCTAACCAAATTGCAGATTTAACTGATCAACAGAGCAAGCTGGCTGCTGCTATTCAAGCAAATACATCTGCTGTAGTTTCGTCAACTGCAGCAAAAGTTGCAGCTGATACTAGTGTCCCAGCAGCACCGCCAACAGTAGCATTTGGTCAGCTAGCAACACCAAACAATATACCTAGCTTAGGTGCTGCTTACAATGCTGCTAAAGCTGCTAAAGTTGGAAACACAAGTTGGTGGGATGGAGGAAAAGCAAATTTTGATCCTGCACAATGGAATAATATAGCTGGCAAGTGGTCTCTTGGGTTAACAGAAAATAGTCGTCAAGGAATTACAAAGCTTATAGATAGTCAATACACAGCTCCAACTGATCCAAAAGGCAGAAATTACGTTACTTTTGATCATAATGATATGCAATATTTATTTGCACAACTAAAAGGCGGAAAAGTTGAATTAATGGGTTCTGGTAAGATAGGAACAGTCTGGGATTCAAAGACAGGTAAGTATGTAGACCCTTCAAAACTTTCCGTTAATCTTCCAACACCAACTGCCTCAGCATCTGCTTCAATTGGAGGATCCGTTGCTGCTGGTGGTATACAGCAAAACTTCCAGTTCAATCTCGGCGGTTCTGTTGATTCAACAGTTGTCGCACAACTTAAGGGTGCAGCGGGAGACCTAGGAAAAGCAGCTGCTACTGGAGCAACAAGTGGTAAAATGAAAGTGGTAGCACAAGCACCAGCGGGAAAGGCTAAGAAATGACACAATATGCAATCGCCCAAGGCGTACAAATATCAATTGACGGCATTTCCTGGTATAAATTAACAGATCATAATCGTCAGCCTATTTCTATTACTTATACACTTGTAGAACAAGCTGATAGAATGGCAAATGGAACAATGCGTAAGTATGTGATTGCTAGAAAATTTACTCATAAAATTCAATGGAAAGAAGTTCCAACATATGATCCATTTTTGGTTGACTACCCAGCCAACGGTCCTGCTTGGATAAAAGCTTTTTATGAAGGAAACTATAACAATCCAATTTATGTAAGGTTTCAATTTGCACAACAAGAGCCAACTGTAGCAGGTTTACCAGTTTCTGGAACATACACATCTTCTTTACAAAACCCCGTGGGAACAAACCCATCAACATCAATGCCTTGGAATGAATATCAAGCTTTTATGACTACGTTTACTTATGACATTACAAAAAGAACTGTTGGTAGTGCAATGACGGGCGGGGTAGGATATGACCTTGTTGATATTACTATAGAATTTACGGAGGTATAATGCTATCTAACGTTGATAACAATATATTTTTAAATTCTAGTTCTCTTGAAATGTTTCCAGTAGTTTCAGCTGAATGGAATAATAACCTATTTAATCCACCATATATCACAGTTGCTGGAACGGGAGTTCCTGAAGATATCTCATATGCTGGATCAGACCTATCTGACGAGTCAGCAAGTATAAATGCTAAAGCGGGAACTACAACAAGCAGCTTTACTTTTGATGGCACACAAAAAACTTTGACATACACAATACACCCAACAAATCCTTCTGCTGCATATAAAATTATAACGTATATTCAAACTGATAGTGCTTCTCCAATAATGGTAAATGCTTATGCGAATGGCTCATCTTCAACTCAATTTGGGTCTGCCAATCAAGACGTTAATTCGTTTGGTTATACACCAGTTATAACTTATATTGGTTCATCGGGTCCAGGAGATAATATATCTTCTATGACATATACAGTTACTTTTAATGCTTACAATAATGATTCTTTAAAAACAGATGGCCCAATGACTGTCTATATAACAACTCCAGAGGTATATCAAACAACTTATTTTGACTATCAAAATAGCACACTATGGCCTACAACAAGCCCATTTTCAGGATTTAGACCAGGCGAGTCTTACATAGGATCTGGAAATACAAATGCTAGCTTTCCTACAGACTTTAGAAAAATTAATACTCCAATACTAAATGGATCTTCTGCTTCTGTATTCCCTCCGATTACACCTATTATGCAAAATCCAAGTTTTGGTGTTGTTTCACCTCCCGCTCCCTTATACAAAAATGCGTTGGCTCATGATTTAGCACCATATAAATATTTTGTTTCTGATGCAGGAGATGGTTCTAATCAAAGTGGAAATAAATATACAAACAGTTCTTATAGCCCAAGTATTTCTGCTATATATGAACCAGGGATTAATGCAAATAAGATAGTTTTAAAATTTAATACAATCATGATGTATCCAACCATCTCTGTATATCTTGATGACCAATCAATTTGGTCGGGAGATGTAAATTCTGCAGATGGATCTATAACCTTATACTATAATAATGGAACATGGTCAACCACAAAGTGGTCAACCATGCCAAAATTCCTAGCAAATGGATCGGTTTCTAAATTTACTAATTTTGAAAAGATAATGGTTACTCAGTCTGCAGTAAATATAAGAGATGCTTTTTCTTCTTATCTAGCTAAATCGTCTGCCGTATCAGATGATTTTAAGAGAATGCAACTTATTGAGGCTTCACCAAGACTTGAAATAGATTTATCGGATTATGTTATGGAATTAGATGTTACAAAGCAACTCGATTCAAAAAATAACTATATTCCAATATCTTCTATTAACCCAAACGATGCTTCTTTAACGCTTTCTGCTATACCGCTTACAGTTAGTAATAGCCCAGTTCCTTTGTTTTCAAGTCAAAACAATATGAACGTAAGCTTGTTATCTGGCATGCTCAGAAAAAATATTAAGTTCTACTTTGGATGGGACCTGAAAAACTATACTATTAATTCAGGAACTGTTCAAAGCAATACGTATATTCCTGCAGGAGTATATTACTCAAATGCTTGGGATGAAACTGACATACAAACTGTCAAAATTAGTTGTTATGATATTGTAAATTACCTACAGACTCATCCAGTTCCAGACTTTGTTTCAAACTTAAAGAGCGTATTTGACACAATAACTAACCTGCTAGATCTTGCAGGATTTACAGATTACGACTACGATTCGCTTTATAATGTATGCCATGATAATTCAAGACCAATGGACATGTACTATTTTTATTGTAATTCTCAAGATTCAACTTTATATGATGCCCTTTCAGAAATATTTTTATCATATCAAATAGGTGCGTATATAGATGAGTACGGTGTTATGAAGTTTTTGAGCCTTTCAGATATTTTGAGTAACTCTTCATCTTCAGTAGCATCATTTACAGATGCATCTATTTTGCAAGGTGGATATTCAATAGTTAATAAAGCCAAGCCTGGTAAGATTTCAATAAGATATCAAGAGCCAAAAGTTACCCAGTCTCTTGCGTTGCAAAACGCTACAGATCCAACTCAACAAAATTCACCATCATTTATTTATACAACATCTAATGATATTTTGTGGGAGCAAAAACAATCAGACTCAGTTGGTTTCAACTACTTAGCAAAAGAAATGAAAGTAAATGATAACTCGTTTTCATTAAATGTAAATGATTTGTTAGACATATTCCATACCTATAGCCTTAATTCAAAAGGATATGCTGTTATAGAAAATGAAATAGTATCTTTTGCTTATAAAGAATATAAAATCAGCGATACTTCTGGAAATTCTCAAACTGTAGCAGTAAAAAATGATCTTGAGCTTTCTTCTGCAATTAATGCATTTGTAAAAAGATTTGAAACTGGCCTGCAAGTTTCAACACTTGACATCAATGGTCATCCTGTAAAAGCAACAAGCTATAACGTTACTGTGGAAGCAACGGGCAGTATTAATAATGTTCAAAGAGGGTTGTTTGGAACAGTACCCGCAGATCATGCTTCAATAGTAACTTCAGCAAATATTTCTACAAAAGGCTTATCTGAATCTACCGTTGATTCATTGTATGGAACAGTAAACAGCACAACTAATTGTTCAGCAGTATCATCTTCGTATTCCAATAACGATGTTAATTTATCCAATCCTAATCTTCAAAAAATTGCGGTTAATATACCTGCAACAAAAAAAGTTTTAATTTATCCAACATCAACATATGATCAAGGTTTTCAAACTTATTCTGCAAAATTTGATTTTAGTAATAGTGCAAATGTAGTAACATCTGGGCTTTTCTTTAATGCTCCATCGGGAATGTCATCTCAAAATGGAACATATTTTGTAGAGTTTGTTAGATATAATAACTATAACCCTAAACTAACAACGGAGAATTTTTCAACAGATGTAATTACTTATGTTTTTAATAATCCGCCTACATATAAATATTTTATATCTATTTATCAAATAGTTTCTGGAACACCAACATTGATTGCATATGCGGATGCAACTGGTGCAGCAAGCAACATAGTGCAAAATTTTGAAAAAATTCTTGTAAAACAACAACCAGCTTCAGGTTCTACTGCATATTCTTATGCAGTAGCATCAGATGCATGCTTTGATTTAAAAACAGTTTGGTACACATCAAACGGAGAAGACGGGGAAACCCCAGGAACATTGATTGAGGTATTCCTTAATAACTTTGAAATAACTGGGTGGAATCTTGCAAATGGTAAGCCTACAGATAAAAACACCGTGACTGGAGTTAGAAAAAAGGTAAACTTACCATCAGCACCATCCCAATCAACGCACTTTGGATATTTTACTTCAACTTCTCCATATTTGTTTACTGGAGTTTCAGTTCCAACTCCACAGCAATCTGCTCAAATGGCAAGTAATTTTAGAGAGCTTTATGCAACACAAAAACCTTTAAAAGAAAGAAGCGTAAGCTACTTCTGGCAGGATAGAGAATTTCTTAATGGAATGATTCAAGGACAAAATCTTTTTTCAAAATACCAGCATTACATAGTTCAAACAAATCCAGATGTTAAAGGTATAAACTATTATGATGTGCAGTACGACACACCTGGAGCTACTGTTGCAGATATTGATCCAGTTTATTACACTTGGTTTTATTTCCCAGGAACAAATGCTACTGATCAACAATATTATCAGCAGCAGTTAGTTGATGAGTATTCAGTAGCTTATTCTACAGCCATAAACACAGGATTTAGAGGTAGGTTTGCAGTGGCAAATAACTCATCTCATATGGTTTATTTAAAGCATGATTCTGATACTTTAAATTCCTTTACTACAGCTTTAAAATTATGGACTCATGAAGTCATTGCCCCATCAGACGCACAGCTTTTGGAAAAAGTTTTAGACCCAGCAAATACTTCTGAGGTAGTTCAAGTAGACTCAACATGGATTCAGTCAAAAGAATCTGCCGATAAATTAGCAAGTGTAATAGCCTTTGGAAACGACGGGTTCTCAAAAGATACAACCATACAGATTTTTGGTAATCCGTTAGTACAAGTAGGAGATATCATTAATCTAACATACGGCCTAGCAGGACTTAAAAATCAAAAGTATCTGGTTCATCAGGTTGCACATGTATTCCAAAAAGGTTTAAAAACTACTTTGACCCTTAATATGCTCGGCAAAGGCACACAATACTAAAATTAGTAAAAAATGGTATAATATTAACATATATAAAAAGGAGAAAGCATGGCTTATGTAAAGATTTCAGACCCATATGTGATTGATCTCACAGCTTGGCATCAGGTTATCAACGTAGTAAATCAGCACAGTGACGCAATTAGTGCCCTTACAAATAACTTCGGTGGATCTGGAACAGCAACTTATAACATTTCAGACTATGCTCACAGATTTGACCTAGGTTCAAATGCAATTATATTTGGAAGAGCAAGCACTATGTACACTGATGCCACAACTGGAACTGGCAATAATATAATGTACTACAATACTATTAATTTTGCAGACTCTGCAACAGGCACACAGTCCTTTAGCGGGACACCAATAGTAACCTGCACAGCAGTATCTGGCGGTGGATCAGCTGTGCCATCAGCAGCAAATAACGATGTAATTGTTTCTATTTATCAGGTAAGCTCAGATAGTTTTAGCTATAGAATTTGGCGTTCAGGAACAACAAAAAACACAACTGGCCAAGTTTATGTCAATTGGATTGCAATAGGTCCAAGCTAAAACAAAGGGGGTAATTGGATGAGAATTGATCCACCAAAATATAAATCCAAGACCTCTGTAGGTCAAGCTAAACCTATATACATAGACCACACAGACAAAAGATTATCTAAATTAAACTATGGTAAAACTGTAGCACGAGCAGGAGCACCAGTAATTGCTGTTGACATGTCAAGCAAAAGTCTTGTCACAATGTCTTCAGATGCCTCTGCATCTTTAACTTTGCCAGGTGCAACAAATTCAAACTCACCTTTAACATTTAATCAAATCGCTGGAGTACTTAACCCATCAGGTACAGTAGGATCAGCTGGCAGCAGTGGTTTGGGCGGTATAGATGTAATACAAAATCCAAATGCTCCAGATGCGGTAACAAATTTACAAGCGGTATGGGTTGGGTCCACGCTAGTTATAACTTTTGATTTTGATACATCTGCTACAGAAAATTATTTTATAAAAGATTTTTTAATTACTTTTACGCCAAATGGTGGTACTGCACAATCAGTTTACATGGCTACAATAAATACCACCTCAGTACATCAAACGTATAACTTTACAATTACTGCAAATGCAGCACTTTTTGGTGTATATCAAACTAACTTTTCTGCCCTTTCTGTTATTAGCCAGGATATGTTCCAGAATCAAAGTGCAGCAACAATAATTGTTCCTCCTGTATGGAGCAATGGATTGCCAACTCCGCATATTTATGTGAGCAATATAACAAATGGCTATTCAGTTACAACAACTTATCTTGATAGCAATAGTCTTCCAGTTTTACCCGCAGTTTTACCTACATCTCCAAATTTTAATTACGTTGATATTGAAGAGTATGTTGATTCTTCAAATCCGCCATCTATTAATATTGGGTCAAATGACCCAACAAATTTACCAGCGAGCCTATTCACTGGCAAAATTTTTCAGCAAGTATCTCTTTCTAGTCTGAACCCAGTCAATATCTATACTCCGACTACAGCTCCAAGATACGTAAGAGCTAAGTTTACAGATGTAATGGGTTCAGGAGCGGGCACTTATTCGAATATAGTAAAAGCATCTCCTTCGCCTGTTGTATCAGTTAATACAACTCCTCCAACAGATGTTTTAAATACATTTGGATCATTTATTTCTGGTGTTCCTGTAACTGTAACTGCTGCATCTAGCAATGGAACTACTGTAACTTATACAGCAACAAACACTTTTACGGTAGGCCAAAACATAACAATTTTAGGTTTATCTACTTCAACATTTAATTTGCAAAATGTTACAGTTGCTTCAGCAACATCAAGTCAATTCACAATAACAAATTCAGCTACAGGAACTGCAGTTACGGGTGCTACAGGAATTGCATTTGTGGCGGGAACTGGAGACGATGTATTAATAGCAGCAACATTACCAACAGACGGAAATGCTGGAAATAGTTTTATTGTTAAATTAATACCAAAAGATGCACCAACATTAAGCGGATCTTTTTATTTCTACCCAACTGCAACAACTTCCCCTCAAATATTTATAGTTAATTCATCTGACATATATGCACAGCTAGGTAGTTTTTATGCAGATTATACAGGATATCTAATAAGCGTTTCTTCAGTAGGAAATCAATCTGCAAATGGTGGAACATCTATACCAGAATTTATAAGAATAAATTCTTTAACTGGAGTTACCCCAACATTCTCTGTTGTTCCCGCTGCTAATGGATACATCGTTACTTGGCAAAATATATCTGGAGCAACATATTCTGATATTTATGAGAGTGCTACATCATTTGCTTTACCACAAGTAAGCACCTTTTCATCAACAGGCTCGGGATCAAGTTCGGTAGCAACATTTGTTTTTGCATCTTCAATAGGATCAATATTGTCTGTAGGTCAACATTTTTCAATAAAAAATGCTACATCAAGTCAATTTAATAATGAATTTATTACTGTTAGCGTAAATTCTAGTACTGTGACTGCAACCCCAATACTTGCTAAAGGAACAACATTTACAGCAACATCTTCAACTTCTGGCACAGGAATTACTGCTGAATTTAACCCAATAGATGAAACTTCACGTGTCTACTCTGGATCAAGTCCAACAACCATTCAATCACTTAATTATTCTGCAAGATATATTAAAATTAGAAATTATGATAATTATGGCAAAACATCTAACTATGCTTTTCAACAATCAGTAACTCCATATGACCCAGGACTTTTATCTCTTATTAATAACCCAGTAACTTTTCAAACTAATGGTTCCATTTATGCAGGTACATATGATGCAACAAAAACCCCAGACCCATCTGGAGCAACAGCTCACGCAATTTTTAATAAAACTGGATTATATGTTTATGATTCAAATGGCAAGCCAACCACACAAATAATTGGTGATCCTACAGCAATTTATGATCCAACAAAAAATGATGGATCAAAACTTCAAAATACAGGAATTACATTCTTAACTCAAAATGCACATATCGCTGACTGGAATATATCTGCAAGCAGCATTGAAAACACTTTGTCTAATGGTACTGGTGGGTCAGGAACTTATACGGGCTTGTCAGGAACAGGATCATATGCTTTTTGGGCAGGTAGCCCAACACAAGGCGGTTCATTATCAGCCAAATTTTATGTAACACCATCTGGTGCTGTAGTAGCAAGTAATATACAGATTAATGGCGGAACTCTTGATATAGGTTCAACATCATCTAATTTAACAACTGGTTTCCACGTAACCTCCGCAGGAATTATGTATGCAAAAGGAGCAATAATTGGCGGAACGCTTGAAGTAGATGATGGATCAACATTTAAAGGAAATGTTCAAGTATTAACTGGTGCTTCATTATATGCGGGAGATTTAACTAAAGCAAACCTTGCAATATCTTCAACAGGCTTATCGGCTTTTGCATCTGACGGAAAAACACAACTTACTGGAATTGCTACAAATCCAGGAACTGGTCCAAGCTTTACAACTTCAAGTGCTTTAATCGGAGATTGGTCTGTATCAACATCAACAATAATTAGTGGTAATACAGGTATTACCCTTGATGCAGCAAATGATCAAATAGTAATTTCTGGTCCATTAACAGCTAAAACTGGTGGTGGGTATTTAAATAATGATACATATGAGTTGGTATTAGCATCACCATCTGCTGCAACATCAAATGATGGAACGGGAATAGTTTTAAAAGCAGGTCCAAAAGGAGCAACTCCAAATTTTGCAGTAACATCAGCTGGTAATCTAACAGCTCAAAATGCATCAATATCTGGAACAATATCCGCATCTGGCCCTATTGTATCAAGTGGAAATAATTACAGAATCTTGCTTGACCCAAATAATCAATATATTTCTTTTGCAACTGGGCTCGGTAATTCATCTGGAACATCAGCAACATATACTACAAAAGGATTGATGTATACAAGAGGGAATTATATTATTATGCAACCAGGATCTACTGTTGCATTTGCTGCTGGAAGCAGTACTGGAAACTTTAATCTTGATAGCTCTTCAGAATATATTATTGCTGGAACTCCAGCACTTGTTATGAGTCAATCAACAAACACCCTTGTTTTAGGAACATCAATAACTACCGCACAACAACAAGCTCATGGATATACTGCGGGAGGTAAAAATTATTATCCACCATTAAATCAATATATTAAATTTGGCCCATCAGGAATGGCAATTACCACTCTTCCATACGTAGGTGATTTAACTGCAACCATTGGCTCAGGTGCTGCACCAGGAAATCAATACCCAACAGTAAACTCAGATCCATTTGTAAGAATGATTATTCAAAGTCCTTATCTTGCAGATGGCGGTCAGATGAAAACTGGACCTGCAATATATTACTTTAATGGAACTTCACCAGTAGGTTCAAGTGGTACCACGGGCCTCATAGGAGATATTTGGTTGGAGTACTAATATGACTACTCCTCCAAAAGGAATGTATGTAAAGGTATCAAATACTGGAAATGACAGCTATGATTGGAAGCCAGTAAGGGGCCTTTATGTAAAAATTTCAAGTAGCAATATAGATGACTCAGACTGGGCTTTAGTAGCTGGTGCGTATGTAAAAAAATATAACAGTCAAAATGATTCATATGATTGGTCAAATTTTTATGGCGGTGGATTTAGTTATCCTACTGCTTTTTCTGCTATATCAGACCCAGACAGTACAACCTCCGTAGACCTTTCCTGGCTAGATTCAATTTCAGATATTGGTTGGGATTCAACAATTACTTATGATTTATATCGAGGTACAACAAATGCAGCACTAAACAATCAAACAGGAACTTTAATTTCTGGCATAAAAAGAGTTGGCCAACAAGTTTATATTAATTATGTAGACGGCGGTCTTACAACGGGTCAAGGCTATTACTATTGGGTAAGAGCAAATGAAACAATTGTTTCAAAAGGAAAAACAAAAACATCTTCTTGGTCTCCATATATTTATGTAATTCCTAAATTGCTACCTGCTACTGCTGTAGGATTAACATTTAGTGGTGTTGCGGATTTAGGCCTAACAATTTACTTAGACGTAGGATACAGTGGCAGCTGGTTTACAAGTTACAGATATCAAATATATTCTGGAACAAGCACATCTGGCACATTGTTAATGGATACAGGCACATTAAATGGTCAAGATGCTTTGTATGGATTTACAATTCCAACAACTGGGGTAACAAATCTTTATGTTGTTGCGTCTGTATGGAACTCTGCAAACACAGTGCCCTATCCAACAGCTACTTTATCTATACCAGTTGGACAATCTTATTATGCTACTACCATGACCGCAGTATCAAATGCTCCTGGTCAGATAACTGTTACGTGGAATAATCCAAACAATGCTGGTTCGTTTGAAATTATTGCCACTGGAGGAATTACATCAAACCCAGATGCTGTAAATGGTCAATTAATTAATACTGAATCTGGACTAAGTACAACATTTTATAGTTTATCAACTACAAAATCTACAACAGTTACTTTATTTTCTTATACTGGTCCACTAACTACAAGTTTTGGTGGACTTGGTATTTATCTGCCAACTGGAGAAGTTCTTCCATTGGCACCAGCACCTATTACTCTTGTTGCAAATGGTTCTAATGCTCCAGTTACTACAACTGGTGGTGGAAGCACACCGACAACCGTTACGCCTGCGGTAAGCCCTGCAGTAAGCCCTGCTGTAAGTCCCGCATCCTCATCTCTAAACTTAACTGGACAATATTTGGGCGGTGGAATTGTAGCTTTAAATTGGTCAGCAATTCCAGGTGCAGCAATATATTCTTGGTATTGTCCAGATGATCCAACAGAAAATGGCTCAGGAACCGAACTTGCAACAACATATGATGGTTTAAGTACCAATACACATTCATTTACTGTTACCGCTTACTCAGATGCAGCTGGAACAAATGTTATTACTTCTCAATCAATTAACGTGAATGCAAAAACTTCTGGCACTGTAAGCCCTGCGGTTACCCCAGCAGTAACTCCTGCTGTAAGTCCTGCTGTTACACCAGGCGTAAGCCCAGCAGTAAGCCCAGCAGTAACTCCTGCAGTTTCACCTTCACAACCTCCTGCATCAACTTATTTGTCTTTGGGAACAACTGTAAATTCACAAACATCCTCAAGTTTAAGTGGTATTGTAAATCATGAAAATACTGGACCATATAATTATGTTATTAGCCTATCAATCAGCGGAGGAGCATCAATTTCTCCTTCTACATTTACTGTTCCAGGAAACACTGGTCTTGTAAATACATCATGGTCAGCCACTGGACTTATGTCGGGCACTGCTTATACCATTACCGCCACATCTCAAGATGGAACTGTAATGTCTTCTGCAACAGGAACAACGTCAACAGTAGCCGTAAGCCCTGCAGTAAGCCCTGCGGTCAGCCCAGCGGTCAGCCCAGCGGTCAGCCCAGCGGTCAGCCCTGCTGTTACCCCAGCCGTTACCCCTGCAGTAGCACCTTCTGGCGGATCAGTGTCATACAGTGGAACATTAAAGGTAAATTCAACATTAACTGCAAGTGTAACTAATGCTTCTGGAACACCTACACCAACATATACAATTGCTTGGTACAGTGGATATGATGGATATGCCTCTGTTGTAGGAACAGGAACTACATATACTTTGAGCCCAGACGATATTAATGTTTCTGTTAAAATTGTTGTAACATTTACAAACAGTGCAGGAAGCTCAACTGCACAAGTAACAACTGGAAAAATTGGTTCGCAAAGCGTAAGCCCAGCGGTCAGCCCAGCCGTAAGCCCAGCGGTCAGCCCAGCGGTCAGCCCTGCCGTTAGCCCTGCGGTCAGCCCAGCCGTTAGCCCTACTGTACACCCTGCGGTCAGCCCTGCGGTCAGCCCTGCGGTTACCCCAGCCGTTAGCCCAGTCAGTCCTGCTGTGACACCCGCTTTTGCACCACCTGCGTTCTTTAGCCCACCAGCATTTAGAACTCCTAGAGTGTCATAATTTACATTGTGTTGACAAAAAAAGTGTATAATTGTATACTGTTGTTAAGGAGAAAGATGTAACAATGCGTATTTATGTATATTTAAATAAAAATAAAGTGTTTGCATTAATTCCTATAAATGATGAGAATCCCGAATCTGGGGCATATAAAGCTGCTTTTGATACGGGTGGTACAAAAGTTTTTGACATAACCGATCAACCATATGCCGATGTCGGATGGCTTTGGAATGGATCAACATTTATCAACCCAGATTTTATTAAAAGTGGCAATTAAAAGATACGCCCTAGTTGTTGAAAATGAAATTTTTCATACTTGGGTAATTGATGATAGTCTTAATCTTTATGAAAGATGGGTAGAGGGATTTTCACAAGAACATTTTGGTATGGAGGCAACGGGAATGGATAATGTAGCTATTGGTTCAATTTGGGACGGGAAGAAGTTTATTTTGCCAGAGGAAAAAGAATAATGTCAGCTTGGCAGGAATATAAAAAAAGTTTGGGTACACAAAAGTTGTGGGATGTAGTTAATGGAAAGAATCTAATAGCCTTAGAGGAAGAGTATAAAGCAAGGCTAAATATTTGTTTAAATTGCCCAGAGTTAATTAAATTTACAAAACAATGCAAAAAGTGTGGATGCTTTATGTCAGTTAAAACTAAATTAAAGGAGTCATCATGTCCTCTGGGCAAATGGTAAGAAAAGAAATCGCACCTGGAATAATGGTTTATGAAAACCTAGTAGAAGATCCAATGGCAATTATAGGTGCTATAGAGTCAGGTGCTTTAAAAGGTCATGTTGTATGGCAAGCACCATATATTAATAATGGCTCAGAAAACTTTGTTGATAAAAATGTAAGAGATTTGGATGTTATATCTATTCCTTATCCACAATACGATGAAAAGTATTTTGAAGAAAATGTAATGATACATGCTGATGAAGCAAATATATTTCAATTTGTTATTGGAAATATTTTAAAAACAGAATTTGAAAACTCTTTAAATGATTATAAAAGATTTTATGGTGCAGAAGATTTTAATAATTGGGATAGCTTTCAAATATTAAGATACGGCGACGGACACCACTTTGGAAATCACATAGATGACTCATTAATGTATCATAGACGCATATCAATGTCTTACTATTTAAACAACGATTTTGATGGCGGGGAGATAGAGTTTCCCAGATTAAATATTAAGTATAAGCCTAAAGGAAACGATCTAGTAGTATTTCCATCTGATTATGTTTACAACCACAAAGTACATCCAGTTATAAATGGAACAAGGTATACTGTTGTTAACTGGATTCATTAATTGTGATATAATGTAATGATAGCTAAGGGATAAAATGGATAAAAACGAATTAATTATTACTGCATTGCAACAGCGTATAGGTGAAATGTCAGCATCATTCGAGTTGGAAAAGGCCATGCTTAGAGCAGAATACACAGAACTAGTACAAAACTCAGAAGAAATGAAGAAAACAATTGAAGAATATTCTAAAATCATTGAAGAAAAATCAAACTGTTAAAAACTATAGCCCTGTAGTGCCAAGTGGATTAATTGCTCATACTGAAAAAGGTTACTTTTACATTAAAAGTAAAAAAAGATTTAAGTTTATTTCAGATAGAGCAAGAGATTCTTGGTCTCTGCCAATTGTAGAAACAACAGAAGCCATGATATTAAATTACCCTTCTGCTGGTGTTTTGGGATTTAGGGACGGCACTTTGATAAAAGATATTTCTGATGGTAAAATATACTTAATAAGCGATTCAAAAAGAAGGCATGTGGTTGATCCAGATGTTTTAGAATGGCTAAGTAGTGAAATCATCACGGTTGGACAAAAAGAACTTTTTGTTCATCCAGAAGGAGAAAAGCTATAAAATGTATCAGCCTATCAGATTTTGGATCAAAAGAGATAGGCGGGTCAGCAAAGAAGGATATGTTCTTATAAAAGTACCAGAACATCCAAAAAATTTTAAAGGTTGGTATTACGAACACCGACTAGTTATAGAAAAACAATTAAATAGGATTATAGAAGATTGGGAAACTGTTCATCATATCAATCATGACAAGATGGACAACAGGCTAATCAATCTTTTTATATGTTCAAGAACAGAACATAATAAAGCACACGTTGCTTGACAAATAAAGATATTGTGAGATACAATATATAGAATAAGGAAAAGAGAAATTGTGAAACAATATGAGTCAGTTTTACCTGATGATTTTGCCGACCTATTATACTCTTATGCCTTTTCACAACTAGTTGATAATAATAAAGATAGGCCAAATGTTTACACAAACCATCTTTGGGATCAAAATCTAAGAAAAAATAATTCTTTGGTTTTATACATAGAGCCAGATGAAAATCTTAACGAAAAAATTAAATATTTTTTAAATCAATCAGGATTACTTGATTTAAATTCATCTGATAGCATCGAGATGGCGATAAATGTATGGACTAAAAATTCTTATATCCCATCACATAGTGATCGTTCATATGACAAAGGAATAACTATTTATTTAAATCGTGAATGGTCTTATGATGATGGCGGACTATTTAATTGGTTTGATAAAAAGTCTGGCGAATGGAAAGTTATAGTGCCAAAATTTAATAATGCTGTTGTAAATGACTCGGGAGAGACACATGCAACAACACCAGTTTTAACAGACAGTCAATTACGTATAACACTACAATGCTTTGTAAGCAAAAAGGAAATTAATGAGTAATGATTTAAAGTGGATGCTTTCATCCGATCAGCAGTTCCCGTATCAAGACGACAAGGCTATCGAGCTTTGGTTTAAAGTAATGAAATGGTTTAAGCCAGATGTGGTTGACTATTTAGGAGATACTGACGATCAGGCTTGCTATAGCAAATATACAGAAGGAAGATCAGCAGAGTTCTTAAGACTTCATAAAGATGATAGCAAAGATCTTATCTTGCCTATGATGAGGCATGAAGCAAAGGGTGCAAGAGATTTTTATGCTAAGACTCGTGAGATGTTGCCAAACGCACAACTCTTTTCTGCACTGGGAAATCACGACGTGAGAATCTTTAATTATGTAGATGCTAAGTTGCCAGAGTATATTAATGATGTTACTCCAGAAGCACTTTGGTCATTAGACTCTTTGGGCTATGATTATATTTATTATAATGAATTACCTAAGCATCGTTTTGGAGATATTCACGTACACCACGGACTTTCAATTGCAGATACAGGTGCAGTAAGAAAAGATATTGACGATTTACAAATTTCTTTAATTAGAGGTCACTCACACAGAATCGCTTCGCACTTTCAGACATACGAGCTACCAGTGGCGACGGGTGGAAGAACAATCCGTGGATATGAGATTGGGCATATGTGTGATGAAAAGAGTGACGGATTCAAATACACTCAAAATCATAACTGGCAAAAAGGTTTCGCAATCGCACATATTGAGAATGGTATTCATCCTCATGTACAGATTGTGGAAATTTCCCCCAATTACACTTGTGTAGTTGATGGAAAATTATTTAGTCTATAGACTAAGAAAAAAGGAGAAAAATATGAACGCAAAGACAAAGGCTCTTTTTGAGCACTATGTTATTTCAACTGTAGTTGCAGCAGTAGCAATCTGGCAGGGTGGAAATCACCACCTTAAGCAGGTAGCATGGTCTGCAGTAGTAGGTGTCTTCGGTCCTGTACTAAAGGCTGCTTACGAGCATTTCTCATCAGCAAAGGCTGCTCCAACCACAGGTGGTGGCGGTAAGGGTGCTACAGCTCAGTAATTGAGTTTGATAGACAAATAAAATGATGAAATGTAAAAGATGCAAGGGAAGGGTGTTTGTAGACAGAGTTTATTCTCAAAATCTACGAGTAGAACTTTTTTGCATCATGTGTGGCAAAAGATGGATGATCAGAAGAGATAATAGGTTTGCATCATGGGTAGCAAGGCAAGAGGAAAAAGTGCAACACGGTTACGGTATTTCTACCTAAACGGTTTGCTTCATAAAGTATTGCATCGCTCACGTGCTGAAGACTTGTTAATCGCATGGGATTATCAGCAGGGTAAGCGTGTTGCTTATAATTTAACAGATGTTAATAAAAATAAACAACATGCTTACCCCATCTCACAAGTTACAAAAATAATAGGTAAGCACGAAGATACAATAAAAATGCACCTTTACAAAGGAAATTTAAAGTATCCTCAAAGATCTTATTCTTTAAATGGGAATAAAACTCCAGGAAAATATTTTTGGAGTGAAGATGACATGAGAGAAATGCATAGTTTTTTTAAAACTGTACATCGTGGAAGACCAAGAAATGATGGCAAAACAACACCAGGCGATATGCCTAGTAGAGCGGAACTAGAAGCTATAATGAAACAGGAAAACATTTTATATGTTAAGAATGATGACGGGGAATTCGTTCCAGTTTGGAAGCAACCTGAATGGTAAATGATAAATTAACTAAAGAAGCTAAGCATACGCTGGATGCATCGTTAAAAGTTTTAGAATATGCTATGGAGTTGGCTTTACAAAAGGATGACCTAGATGCTATGATAGCAATATCAGATAGGTTGATGATGTTGTATCAACACCTTGCTGATAAGAACATGAAAAAGTTCAAGCCAGGATTCTCATTAGCTGAAAAGGAACAAGTAAATGAACAATCAGACGAGCATTAAAGTAGAGTTACAATTTACTAGAAATTTGGGTAACTACGAAAGTATTAAGGTTGGAATTGGTATTGAAGATTTCAAACGTACTGGGGAAAGTACTAGTGATGCAACTGATAGGATATATGCTTTTGTAGAAGAGAAGCTTATAGAAAAAGTTAATGAGATTGAAAGTGAATTAAAGGGTAAGGGCAAGAAATGACAAAAGATGAAGCAAAACAAGGATACGCACTTGTATCTCTTTATTGCTCTCTTTATAAAGAGAAGTACAAGAAAGTAGCGGTTGTTAATCGTTATCGTGAAAAGTGGGCTATGCTTGACGTGATTGCAAGCATAGGGTATGATAGATCAAAAGAGTTGCTTGAGTATTATTTTAAAACAGACAGAGCTGGTCATCCCCTACCTTGGTTCTTTTATAACTTCGAAAAGCTTGATATGACTTTGCAGCAGTCACAAGAAGATAAAACACGAAGAGAATTAATTCGAGCAAAAACAAAATCTATGGTTCAAGAAAGAGACGATGAACACTGAGTCAGCGGTAATTACAGCAGTATGTGAGAACAAAGATATCTCTACAGTTCTTGCTGATAATATTGATGAGGTATTTACTTCTCACAGAGATGTGTGGGAAGGTTTAAAGTCATACTATTTAAAGTTTAAGGCAGTTCCTGATATCTCAGTTCTTACTGAAAGGTTCAAAGATTTTGAGCCAGTTAAGGTAAAGGGCGAAACTGCATATTATCTTGATCAACTAAAAAATGAATATCTTGCAGGCCGTCTACGCAACCTACTGCTTACCTCTGGTGCAAGTTTGAAAACAGAAGCATCGGCAAGAGTTATTGGCGATATGCAAAAAGAACTAACAAGCCTAGGAAGGCTTACTGCAAGTGTTCGTGATATTGACTTGACTGACTATAAGTCTGCAGAAAAACATTTCGAAGCAGTAAGAAATCGCTCTGATATTATGGGCGGTAGCCCAGGCATTATGACTGGCTTCAAGGCTATTGACTATGCATACCCCACAGGAATGGCTCCAGGACACCTTATCGTCATGATTGGTTGGCCAGGTAAGGGTAAGACTTGGTTTTCCTCTTATTTGGCTTGCAAGGCTTGGGAGCAGGGTTTTAAGCCTATGATTATTTCTCTTGAAATGACTCCAGAGAACATGCGTGATCGTATCTACACCATGCTTGGGTCGGGATTATTTAAATCTTCAGACTTTTCAAGAGGTAGTATTGATATGGATGCTTTTGATGATTGGGGAAAGAAAAAGTTCTTGGATAAGAATGGGTTTATACTTGTATCAAATGAAGGTTCAGGAGTTGTAACCCCAACAACTGTTCAAGCAAAAATTGATCAGCATAAACCAGATTTGGTTATTTTAGATTATCATCAGCTATTTGTTGATTCAAATAATTCAAAAGCTCCAACAGAACGAAATATGAATATCTCTCGTGAGTTTAAAATGCTTGCAATGAGAAATAATATTCCCGTAATTGATATTACTGCTGCAACTGCAGAAGAAACGGCAGATCACGATTCTCCACCTATGTTAAATCAAGTGGCTTGGTCTAAAGCAATTGAGTATGATGCTGATATGGCTATTGCAGTTCACAAAAATCCCGATTCTAATATTATGGAAATTGTAAGCCGTAAAAATCGTCATGGCACAGAGTTTGGCATGTATCTTGACTGGGACCTTAACAGAGGTGTAGTCAAAGAGGTATACGACATTCCGATAACCTAAAATTTATGGAATGTAAATCTAACTTGGTATAATTATCAAGAAAGATTGGTGATCATGTACCCACGAAAAATACATGACTTTTGGATCAATGGAACCATTAAAGATGATTCCAAGTTTCAAAGCTCAAGGGAGAATTATGAAAGACTTTTGGTTCAGCAAATGCGGGACAAAGGTTACGTTCCTGTCCTTGACATGCAACCACAATTTAATATAAAATATAATCAAGAGAAAGATCACTACACTTTCAACTTAGTCATGTACGGAATATATCTAGGAAAGGCTAAGTCGCTATTGTACGAAGGATTCTCTGGTCAGAGTTTAATACCTAAAGGATAAAAAATGGCAGACACATATACTAAAGCGGATCTCCGCTCTATTTTGCGTTCTTGTAATATTGAGATTATTTCTCAAACAGGTACAGACTTCCTGTGTTTATGCCCATTTCATCACAATACAGATTCACCAGCCTTTGCAGCAAGCTATTCAAAAGGCTTGTATGTTTGTTACAATCAAAACTGTAACTCATCGGGCACGATACTTGATCTTGTTATTAAATTAACAGGTAGAAATAATTTTGAAGCAATGCGTTTTATATCTTCAAATAAAATGTCAGAAACAGAAATGCTTGAAGAAGAACTAAAAGAGTTACTTGATGAAAAGCCAGAGTTTGAGGTTTTCCCCACACAAACTGTTGAGGGGGCACATATGCTTTTAATGTCTGGTGCTTATGGTGCAAAAGATTATTTGCTATCTAGAAAAATTAATGAAGAAGCAATGGAATACTTTCAGCTTGGATTTTCTGCTATACAAAAAATGACAATGGTTCCACTGCATTCTCCAGACGGGGTATTGGTGGGTGTAATAGGAAGATCAATAGAGGGAAAGTCATTTAAAAATAGCCCTAACCTACCAAGAAACAAAACATTATTTAATATACATCGTGCAAAACGTCAAGGTGGTACTATTATTGTTGTTGAGTCAAGCTTTGATGCTATTCGTTTATGGCAGGCGGGATTCCCAAATGCAGTAGCTACTTTGGGTGGTAGTATATCAGATATTAACATTCAGAATTTAAATAGGTATGCATCAACTATTATTGTTATGACAGATAATGATAAGGCAGGCAGGTCTTTAGGTGAAACTATTGCTAATAAATTAAAGAATAAAAATGTTTTGTGGGCACGTTATGATAGTTTAGTTACTTATCCACATCAAGCAAAAGATGTGGGCGATCTCACAGATGAAGAAATAAATCAGTGTATAAAAAATGCAATTCCGCATTTTGAATATGCAAATATAGACTAGACAAAGCCAATACTACATGCTATAATAAATATACAGGACAATATAGAGTCCATTACACTAAGGAGAATATATGGGTATCGTAAGAGGCCTTAATGCACTAAATCAACAAATGGAAAAATCAGAGTATTCAGGCGATGGCCAAAAGGGTACTTGGTTAAAGATTAACGATAATCAATCTGTAAAGATTCGCTTTATGCAAGAGATTGATCCAAACTCACCAAACTATAATGAAAAAGCAGGAACTGCTTTTATTGCCGTAGAGCACACAAATCCAGAACATTACCAACGCAAGGCACTTTGTTCAATTGAAGATCAAGGCCGTTGTTTTGGTTGTGAAATGCATCGTCGTGACCCAAAGGCTAAATGGAACGGTAAGAAGCGTTTCTATGCAAATGTAATTGTAGATGATGGAGTTAAAGAGCCATACGTAGCAATTCTTTCACAGGGTCTTGGTCCAAAGGCTATCACTGAATCAGTAATTGCTTGGGCGGGAGAAACTGGTAGTATTACAAATACTAATTGGAAGGTAAAGCGTACGGGTAGCGGTGCAACAGATACCAGCTATTCAGCTATTCCACTTCCTACTGCAAATGTAGAGCCAATTGATTTTGATAAGTACGAAATGTTTGATCTTGAAAAAACAGCAGTTCGTGATGTTCCTTATGCAGAGCAAGAAGCATTCTACTTTGGAACATCAACTGATGCATCAAATGCATCCAACAGTTCTTCATCTGCTGAGTCTTCATCAGCAGTTGAGTGGTAATACCTACCTAATAAAAGAAAGTTAAATATGTCTGACTTTGTTCACTTGCACGTTCACTCGCATTACTCTTTGATGGATGGTTTAAATACCCCTCATGAGCTTTTGCAGGCTGCAAAAGATATGGGTCAGACAAGTTTAGCTATCACCGATCATGGAACGTTGTCATCTCATAGAGATATGCAAATCGCAGCTAAAGAATTAGGCATTAAGCCTATACTCGGTCTAGAAGCTTATATCTCGGCTACAGACCGTTTCGATAAAAGAGCAGTTGCCAAAAGAGATGACAACACTTCCTTGTATAACCACATTATCTTGCTAGCAAAAAATGATTTAGGTTTAAAAAACCTGCAAAAACTTTCTCAAATTGCTTGGACAGAAGGATATTATCACAAACCACGCATTGATATGGAAGTGCTTTGGGAGTTTGGTGACGGTATAATTGTTGTATCAGGCTGTATGAATGGTCTTATCTCTAAGGCAATAGAGCGTGGTGAAAAAGATAAAGCTGAAGAACTTGTAAAGCAATTTAAAAATCATTTTAAAGATGATTTCTATATTGAAGTTCAAGCTCACAATCCAGTTGAATTAAATAACTCTCTGCTTGAATTAGCAGATAAATTTGGGGTGAAGCCAGTTGCTACAGGAGATTGTCATTTTGCAAAGAAAGAGGAGAGGGATTTGGAAGAACTTCTCCTTATCTTATCCACAAAACCGACACAGAACAAAGATGCAGACTATACAAGTGGTCGTTTACGTAGTAACATCATTGATCGCTTTGACCATCTTTATCCCGATCGGCCTATTAGCTTCGCTGACATTAACGTTTATATTCAATCCTATTCTGAAATTAAAATGGATTTTGAAAAAGCGGGGGTTACAAGAGAAGATATCTACTCATCATCAGTAGAAATTGCAAACAAAGTTGAGCTATATGATTTTCATGAAAACCTTGACTTGCTGCCAGTACCAAAAAAGAATGCGTTAAAAACACTTAAAGAAATGTGCGACAAGTCTCTCGTAGAAAAGGGTTTAGACAATGAGACATATGGAGAAAGACTTAAAGAAGAACTTCAAGTCATTGCTGACAAGAACTTTGCTAGTTACTTCCTTATTGTTGGTGATATGGTTGGTTGGGCAAAGGAAAACAAAATCATGGTTGGCCCAGGACGAGGATCAGCTGCTGGATCTTTAGTATGCTATCTAATGGGTATTACTGATGTAGACCCAATTAAATTTGATTTATTGTTTTTCCGCTTTATTAACCCAGAGCGTAATGACTTTCCTGATATTGATACAGATTTTATGGACCGCCGTCGTGGAGAAGTAAAAGATTATCTGCGTAAAAAGTTTAAGCATGTCGCATCTATATCTACCTATACTTATTTTAAAGATAAAGGTGTTATTCGTGACGTTGCAAGAGCATTTCTTATTCCGCTAGGAGAAGTAAATAAAGCACTTAAAGGTGTTGAGAGTTTTGATGAATATGAAGTTTCACCAAGTACTGCAGAATTTAGAGCTAAGTACCCAGAAGTAACTAAGTATGCTTCTATGCTACGTGGAAAAATTCGTAGTAATGGAATGCATGCAGCGGGAGTTGTAGTTGCAAAAGATGACATTAGTAAGTATGTTCCTATTGAAACACGCAAAGACCCAGATGATTCAGTATCTGGTCGTATTCCAGTAGTTGCGTATGATATGGAACTAACAGCAGACTTAGGATTAATTAAGCTTGACGTACTTGGACTTAAAACTCTTTCCGTGATTGACGATGCAATTAATATTATTAAGAATAATAAGGGTAAAGAAATCATACTTAAAGACATTCCGCTAGATGACCCTAAAGTATTTAAAGATTTATCTGATGGATTTACTAAAGGTGTGTTTCAAGCAGAAGCAACTCCATACACTAACCTTCTTATGAAAATGGGCGTTGATAACTTTGAGGATCTTGCTGCATCTAATGCCTTGGTTCGTCCAGGAGCAATGAATACAGTCGGAGGTTCTTATATAAGGCGTAAACGTGGGGAAGAGATGATTACTTACCCACACCCAATCATGCAGGAGTTTACAAAGCGTACATACGGCGTTATCATTTATCAAGAGCAGGTTATGCAGGCTTGCGTTTATCTGGGCGGTATGTCATGGGCAGATGCTGATAAGGTTAGAAAGATTATTGGAAAGAAAAAAGATGCTAGTGAATTTGATGTATACAAAGATCAGTTTATAACAGGAGCATCGCAGCATATTACTGTTGAGGATGCTACAAAATTATGGCATGATTTTGAAGCCCACGCTGGTTATTCTTTTAACCGTTCCCACGCTATTGCATATTCTATGCTTAGCTATTATACTGCTTGGCTCAAGCATTATTATCCTATTGAATTTATGTTTGCCATTCTCAAGAATGAAAATGATAAGGATGCAAGAACAGACTATTTGCTGGAAGCTAAACGACTGGGCATTAAAGTATTGCTCCCACATATTAACGAATCATCTATTGATTTTAGTATCCAAGGGAATTCGCTGAGATTTGGATTATCGGATATCAAGTTCATTTCTGGCAAAGTTGGGAATAGCATTATCGCTAACAGGCCATATAAATCAATGGCACATTTTGTTGAAGAAGCGAGCAAAAAAAGTAGCGGTATAAACTCAAGAGCTATTGATTCTCTTAATTCAATAGGTGCTGCATCATTTAAAGATAATCCATTAAAGGGAAATGAAAGTGAAAACCTATATGAATACTTGGGTATTCCTAAGTTTGATACAGGCAAGCTAAGCCCTAAAATTAAAGCACAGGTTAATCCACTTGAAGAGTTTTTAGAACAAGGGTGTTTTGTGCTCCTTGCCATGGTTAAATCAATTAAAAAAGGTCCAACTTGGTCACGTATTGAATTAGTTGATGATACAGGATCTGTGGGGATTTTCCATGAGGTAAATACAAAGATTGAGCCAGGAATGATGTACTTCTTCTTAGTTGGAGATAACCGTATTCATAAATATGTAACTATTGATGATGTTGTTAATCAAGTTGATGATACATTTGTGCATTGGCTATACCGTGAAAAGTTAAAGATTGACACAGGTAAAAGACTTGTGCTAGACTTTACTCATTATAAAACAAAAGCAAACAAAATGATGGCACACATAATTTTGTCTGATTCAGAAAAAAATCTCGAAAGAGTAATAGCTTTCCCAAAACTATACACAACTGTTTTGGGTAAAATGAAGATAGGAACAATCTGTGATCCAGCAATTTCAAAAATGGATGACGGAACACTTTACATAAAGGAGGTAGTATAATATGGAGAATATTTTTAATAATGTTTCCAGTGAAATAAAGAATGGCTTAACGCCTAATCAAAGCATTGATTATAGAGAGTTGTGCATAGTTATCCTTAAAAGAATTGGCGGAAGTATGGATATTTCCGTGCAAGAATTAATGGCTGATTATAGTACACAATACATTAAATCAGAGCAAGATCCAATGACCCTAGAGGTAAATTTTTCAGTAGCAAACATAGAAACAGAAAAGGAATAAAAAATGTCAGAAGATACAACTAATGTAATAGATGCAACAACAGATAATGCTATTCCGTCAGATAGCGTTCAAATCAGCATTGAGCAGATTTGTGCAGCAATTTTGTCAATTGCCCCAGTAGAGGTTCCACTGGATAATTTGATTGCAAATTATAGCGGTAAGACAATTGCTGTAAATCAAAATGATGAAACAAAAGCAGTCACATTCTCTTTGGCAGATATTCCTGCTCAAACAGAAAATATTCTTGAAACGGAACAAACGCCAGCAGAATAGTGTATAATATAAGTATATGGCTGATTCCTATGTACTTAAAGGAACGGAAAACGAATATCTTTTGGTTATTAGAGCAGAAGATGAAAAAGCAATCTATAACATAATAGATCTATTAGTGACAAGCCGTAATGAACAAATTAAAGAATTAGCGATTGAATTAGAGAAGAGTTTACATGATAACGGAAGAGATTCTAGCAAAGCTGGATCCAAAAACAAGAGCAAGACTGCAACTAGCAACGACAGTAAACGTAGAAAAACAAAAAACTCCTAGCATTGGTTTAACCATGGCTTTAAAAGGCGGTTTGGGCTTTGGTCGTCAAGTTCTTATTTGGGGAAATAAATCTGCTGGAAAGTCATCTTTTTGTTTGCAGATGATTGGTCAAGCACAGAAAGAGGGTAAGACCTGTGCTTGGATTGATGCAGAAGCATCTTATGATCCTGCTTGGGCTGCAAAGTTAGGCGTTGATTCTGATTCTCTTATTTATTCATCAGCTAAATCTATTAATGACATGGTTGATGTTGCACAACAACTTATGGAGGCGGGAGTAGATATTATTGTTGTAGATTCTATTTCAGCACTACTCCC
>Ga0208257_1000078_pt1 | contig 33494 bp, 55 predicted proteins | sample CryBogCBH10Sep07_FD_184610 | JGI IMG/M metagenome (GOLD analysis project Ga0208257, IMG submission 184610) | Freshwater microbial communities from Crystal Bog, Wisconsin, USA - CBH10Sep07 (SPAdes) | ecosystem: Environmental > Aquatic > Freshwater > Lake | place: Crystal Bog, Wisconsin, USA... | reverse complement strand
GAATTGGAGATCGAGGACAAGACCAATTCTGCCATTGACCAGATCAGAAGCGAAAACGCACAGCTTCAAGCTAAGTTGCGTGAGCGTGATGCTATGGAGGAGTTAGAGCGTCGTCGTCAAAGCCTTGTTAAAAAAGGTTTGGCAACTGAAGACGACATCGCAGACGTAGAAAAGATCATGCTGGAGAAGAAAATCTCCGATCATGAGACAGCAGCACAGTATCATGCGTGGATGAAGCAAGCAGCCGTTCCAACATCTACGGGTTACAACCCAAGTGCAGTCAAGAACTTCAACTTGAGCGCATATTGGAAGAATCCGCAGGCGGCAGCTCGTAACGAAGCGTTTAATGCACTCAATGACCTGCGTAAACCTACGCGGCCTATTGGGTTGTAAGAGGGTAGGCGGCATCTCTTAGTTGGGATGCTATTTTTTTATTTTTTAGGAGTTTGCTATGGCTATTGGTGGCGGGATTCTCCCGGCAACAGGTTCGTCGCAATATACGGAATTAACGTACGTAACGCGCCGGGCCTTTATCCCAAAGCTGGTCGTCCAGCTTTATAACTCAACCCCGCTGATGGCTGCGCTTATCGCTAACAGCCAACAAGCATCCGGCGGTGTGTCCTCTGTCACGGTTCCCGTGCAAGGCGCACAGTTTGTGAACGCCCAGTGGTCTGACTATTCTGGTTCTTTCAACCAGCCTTCAGTCCAACAAGGTGCGTTTAACGCCGAGTTCAACTTGAAGTTGATGATTTCTCCCGTGCCTTTCCTGGGCATGGAAGGTGTCGCACAGCAAGACGCTGCCATTATTCCGTTGATCGAAGCTCGTATGAACGATGCTACCAACGTGATGATGGACGCTATGGCTACCGCTTTGTACAACAACACCACCAACCAACAACAATTTATTGGTTTGCCTGGTGCTATTGACGACGGTACTAATTTGCAAACCTACGGTAACATTAACCGCTCCACCTACACTTGGTGGCAGTCGAAGGTGTATAACGCTGGTAACGTGAACCCCACCCGTCAAAACATCTTGCAGTACATCTCTGGTACTGTTAAGAAGGGTGCTGAAATGCCTTCATTCGGCGTTTGCGGTTTTGGTACTTGGACTCTGTTGGCACAAGACTTTGTGGGCCAAGAGCAGTACGTTATCACCCCCGGTTCTGGTTTCGACGGTGATGGCAATGGCCCTCAAGCCGCTTTCCGCGCTTTGATGGTTGCTGGTGTGCCAATCTACCCCGATCCATATTGCCCCGAAGGTACTGTGTACTTCATTAACACCAATTACCTGAGCTTGTACATCCACGAGCAAGGTTCGTTTGTGTTCACTGGTTTCGAGTCCACTCTTCCCAACTGGCAGATTGGTTACGTCGGCGCTGTGCTTATGATTGCTGAGTTGATTAGCACCAAGCCCAAGTCGATGTCTCGTGTGTACAACTACAACTCTCTCTCACTGTAAGGAGTAATAGTCATGGCACTTGGTTTAAATAAAATCGTTCTGGCTAACGCCTCTACCAACACGCCTGGTGCGTATTGGCAGTTGACTAGCGTTACCGCCAACAACGCAACCGTCCTGATTCCCGCCGGTACTTACCTGGCGTTCCCCACTGGCAACGTGACCATCGAAGCTGTGTCTGCTTATAACTCAAGCAACAGCACTGCTACTTGGTCTACTCTGTTGGCTAACAACACTGGTGGCGTCATCATCTCTGATGGCGTGAACGTCCGAGCTAACGTGACCGTTGCTACCGCTACTACGATGACTCTGGCTACCGTCAATGGTGGTCAAGCCGCTAGCGGTACTTACAACTCTTAAGGAGAGCTAAATGGCTAATCCAGATTCAGTCGCACAGAATTACCCAAACAGTTTTGGTAATTACGCTATTGCTACGGCAAGCAGCGTTCCTGTTGGCTCTACTGGAAATGCCGTTGTCGCTTTGCCTATCCTGTCTGGTGGCCTTACCAATTCTGGTAATGCTGTCAGCTCGGGTGGCGTGATTATCCGTCGTGTTACTGTTCAGAATCCTAGCGGCAACGTAGGCACTGCAAACGTGTCTATTTTGACCTCTTCTGACGGTAACGCAAGCAATGCAGTTGTGGCAGCTACCGTGCTGTCCAACCTCACTGCAACGGGTACTTACCAAGATTTGACAATCGCGTCTCCTTACAGCACAACCACCGCCTTAACGGGCAACATTACACAAGCCCTTTTCGTGAAGGTCAACACTGCCGTTGCTAACGCAACTGTTGACATTCGTGTTTACGGCGATACAGTGAGCTTTTAATGCCTAATGTCTACGTCACCAATAAAAGCGACATTGAACTAACCGATGGTTGGAACGGTGTCATGTACGAGTTTAAAAAGGACACAACTGTAGAGTTGCCGTTCGAGATTGCTCGTCATATTTTTGGTGTCGGCATGACAGACAAAGAGAAAGAAGAAAAGCTAGCTCGTCTAGGTTGGATTCAGTCTCGGGCAGAACTCAAAAAAGGACTGGAGATGCTCGCGCAATTTGAAGTTGCGTCTGAGCTTCCCAAGCAGAACCACTCGTTACCCTCGGTGGTAGAGTTAGTACCCCAATCCGGTGAAGGCCGGAGCGGGGGAAAAGTCTCTCGTCGTGCAGCATAAAATGAGTAATACATGGCAACTCTGTCGTCCTACCTTACTGACTTGCAGACAATCCTGCACGATCAGAACAATAACTTTTGGACTCAACAAGAGTTAACAAACGACATTAACGACGCTCGTCAGCGTGTATGTCGTGACACTGGCTGTCTAAGAACACTCCAAGGCGCAGGTGTGGGTCAACCACTCTCTACGCCTATCGCCGCCTACAATCCGTACGCAGGCAACTCTACCAACCAAACTCCTGCAACCGCCTGGGTCGCAAACACGGCTGTTACTGCGGGTCAATACGTATTCAACAATGTATTTATCTATCAGTACCAAACGTCGGGAACATCTGGCTCTACAGCGCCAGCTTACCCAACTCAAAACAACGTGTTTCCCCCAGCAACTGCTTTTGCAGACGGTACTGCTACCCTTAAGTATGTTCAGCCTGCTGAGCAAATTCAGTACGCAAGTCTCCCCTCGGGCACACAAACGCTCGATGTTCTGAATGTGACGCTGTATTGGGGCAATTCACGCATCCCACTACGCAATTTGAACTGGACTGAGTTCAACGCACAGCTCCGTTACTGGCAAAACTATGTTGGACGCCCTGTTTGCTTCTCAACATACGGTCAGCAAACGCTTTACATCTCTCCTGTGCCGGATCAGGCTTATTACATCGAAGTGGACACCACTTTGCTGCCTACACCCCTCACTTTGTCTAATCCGAGTGCTGTAGACCCTATAAACGACCCGTACACAACTCCTGTAGTGTTCTATGCCGCATACAAGGCAAAATACAAGGAGCAAAGCTACGGGGAGGCCGAGATTTACAAGCAAGAGTACATCAAGCACATCCAAGCTGTGTTGAACTCTGTATTCACGCGACGTATCCCTGACGCTTACTCTTACTTCTAAACATGGCAGCATCAGAACAAAAAAAGTCCTATGCTGTCATTAAGAGCTTTAAAGGTCTAAACACCAAGGCCAACCGTACAGCTATCGAAACAGAAGAGTTTTCGTGGATTGAGAACGTCCAGCCTGTAGGCTACGGTAATTTGCGGGTTGTACCAGGTCAGACGACCATCAAGACGGGTGCTTTTAGCAACACAGTTAGCTATCTCACTTCGTTTAACATTAACAACACAGAATACATCTTTGCTGCCGAATCTAACGGGGCTGCACAGTATTGCACTCCTGCTGGCACAACGGGTAACGTGGCTTCCAGTGGTACGTTTAGCAGCTCAGGTGTTACTGCAACTCAATTTAACAACCAGTATGCCCTCATAGGAGACCCCAATAACGGGTTGTTTTCTTGGGATGGGGCTAATTTAGTCTCTATAGGCTCTGTAGGTGTTATCGGCATCACAAACCCCGGTGCTGGCTACATTACAGCCCCTACAGTCACTATCAGCGCCCCTAATCAGACGGGTGGTGTGCAAGCAACCGCTGTATCCACCATCACGACAGGTGCTAGTGGCATTTCTTACATCACGCTTAGCTCTGGTGGCTCAGGATACACGTCTGTACCGTCTGTCACCATCTCTGCACCTACTGTTTCAGGCGGTGTGCAGGCTGTAGCGTATGCCACTATTCAAGCTAATGCTGTTGTAGCCATCACGCTGTCTAACCCAGGTTCAGGCTACCTTTCTCCACCCACCATCACAATCTCTGGTGTGGGGTCTGGTGCTAACGCTACTGCGGTGTTAAACACAGGTACGGTCAACACAATTACCATCACCAACGGTGGCAGTGGGTATACGTCCCCACCTACTATCACGATGGCGCAACCTGTTGTTTTTACAGGGAATTGCAGCATTTCTGGCACAACACTGACCATCAACAGCACATCTACAGGGGCTATGCAGGTGGGTGCAACCTTGTCAGGCACAGGTGTTACTGCTGGCACAACAATTGTCAGCGGCTCAGGATCTAGCTGGGTGGTCAGCGTATCTCAGACAGTAAGTTCTACCATCATCACAGCCAGTAATGGCACGGCTGCTACTGCTATCTGCCAGTTGTCTACCTTCAAGACGGGCACTGTAGCGATTGCAGTGACGGGTGGTGGGGCGGGTTACGGGGCTAACGGTTCTTTCCCAGTGACGATTACGGGGGGTAACGGGGCTAATGCTGCCGCTACAGCCATCGTGTCGGGGGGTGCAGTTACTCAAGTCATCATGACTAACCCTGGTACGGGGTACACAACCCCCCCTACTATTAGCTTTGCCCAAGGTCAGGGAGCTAACGCAACCGGCGTGGTGGTGCTAAACAGCAATCCTATAGTAGATGTGGCCTCATTTTCTGGTCGTGTTTGGGTTGCCCAGGGTCGTACAGTCACGTATTCCTCTTCTGTGTCCTTCTCAGACTTCACATCTGTTTCTGCGGGGTCGTTGACGCTTACTGACTCGACGTTAACGGGCAATATCAACAGTCTGCTTTCTGCCAACAACTTCTTGTATATCTTTGGGCCAGACAGTATTAACGTGTTTTCCAACTTGCAGGTAACGAGCGCGGGTACAACTGTGTTTACGAACACAAACGTGTCTGCAAGTATTGGTACACAGCTTTCTTACGCTGTTTTCCCGTATTTCCGGTCTGTTTTGCTGATGAATAACTACGGTGTGTACTCTTTGGTGGGGTCTACAACGTCAAAAATCTCAGATCCGCTGGACAACATCTTTCCGTATATAGACTTCACGAACTACCAGGTGTCTGGTGGGCAAGTCATTATCAACAACCTGCTGTGTGCGGCTTTTAACTTCTGGTACACGGGTGGTCAGGGCTATTCAAGCTCATCTCGCTTTATACAAGCAGTGTTTTTTGAAAAAAAATGGTTTTTGTCATCTCAGGGTAGCCTGACATTCGTTACTTCTGCCCCGTATCAAGGCAAGATCAACTTGTACGGCACAGATGGCACTAACTTGTACCAGTTGTATGCCTCACAGTCTGTAAATGTGCCCATGTACGTGCAAACTGCGTTGCAACCTATGCAGGATGCCATTCGTACCAAGCAAGCACTGAAGTTTGCTATCGAAGCGACTATTACGAACGCTACTAGCCTGATGGTAACGGTGGACAGTGAGACTGGCAGTAGTCCTACTTACACACTTAACAACTACGATAACTGGACTAACAACAGTGGAACTACGATTGCGTGGGTCAACAACAGTAGTCAGGTAGTTGCGTGGACTTTCTCTGCTGGTTATGCGCTGTACAAGTCAGACGCACAACAGTATGGCAAATACTTGGGTTTAACATTGACTGCAAACTCGTCACCGTTCACAGTGAACACGTTTGAGTTTGAACATGAATTAAGAGTGAGGTTCTAAGATGTCTGTACCGTATACCTTTGCTACCGCGACAAGCTCTATCCCGCTGTCGCAACTGGACTCTAATTTTGCTACCGCTATCACGCTGGGTGGCACTAACCTGTATCTGGGTAACACCACCACAACTGTCACAGGGTTAACCCTAACAGGCTCTACCTTCACGGGTAACGTCACTACAAGCAATGCAGTCATCACTGGTGGAACGATTGACGGAACGACTGTAGGCGCTACCACTGCTAGTACAGGTGCGTTTACGACGTTATCAGCATCCAGCACGGTGTCAGGAACGGGTTTTTCCACGTATCTTGCAAGCCCTCCAGCAATTGGGGGAACTACCGCTGCTGCTGGTAGCTTTACCAACCTGTCTTCTTCAGGAACCGTATCTGGCACAGGGTTTAGCACTTACTTAGCTTCTCCCCCTGCTATTGGTGGCACGACGCCAAGCACAGGCAAGTTCACCACGCTTACAAGCACATCTGACGCCTCTATCCACGGGCTGACTGTGGGTCTGGGCGCAGGTTCTGTATATAGCAATATGGCTTTTGGTGCTAACGCTTTAAGTTCAAATACAACAGGAAATCAAAATACTGCTTTAGGTGGATTTAATGGTTATGTTTATGCTTTAGGCGCAAATACTAGCGGAAGTTCAAATACTGCTGTTGGCTCAGGAGTTTTGGGTCAAAACACAACTGGAAGTAATAATACCGCTTTGGGTCAAGGAGTAATGAATGGAAATACTACAGGTGGTTCAAATACTGCAATAGGCGGACAAGCCCTCTATTCCAACACCACATCCAATAACAACACTGCTGTAGGGTATCAAGCTGGTTATAGCCAAACTACATTTGGAGCCAACACTTTTATTGGTTATCAAGCTGGTTACACGCAAAACAATACTTCCTCCTATACATACAACACTTTTGTTGGATATCAAGCGGGTTACGCCACAACTACCGCTGTTAAATGCACTATCCTTGGCGGCTACAACGGCAACCAAGGTGGCCTAGACATCCGCACATCCTCCAACTACATTGTTCTGTCTGATGGGGATGGGAATCCACGGGGTATCTTTGATGGCTCGGGTAACTTCTTGGTGGGGACTACGAGTGCAATAAATTCAGGTGTTTCTGTTGTTACTGGAACCAATACAGTTCAATTAAATTTGAGATATTCTGGGAACGCTTCAGGTAAATACTACGCCCTTGGGTCATGGTCTAACAATGGAAGTTCATTTGTTATTCAAAGCAATACTGGTGCTGGCGTAGCATTGGCCTCTGAAAGCGCGCAATCTTGGTCATCTTACTCAGATGTACGATTAAAAAATATAACTGGCAAAATTGAAAATGCTCTTAATGGCATTATGCAATTAGAGCCAATTCGTTTTTCGTGGAAACGTGATTCTGAAAACAAACCACAAGTTGGTATTTCCGCTCAAAGTATTTTGCCAATCGTCCCTGAAGCAGTTGACGAATCCGAAAACTTCATGGATTTGGAAGATAAAAATAAATACTATATGGTTCGATATACGGAACTTATCCCGTTACTGACCGCCGCAATCCAAGAACTCAAAGCAGAGTTTGACGCATACAAAGCATCCCATCCCTAACCCCCGAAAGGAAATCTCATGTCAACCTCATATACTTGGTCAATCACCTCCATGCAACAATGGCCTAGCGGCACAAACGCTGGCTACGTTGTGAACGTCAACTGGCTGCTTACCGGCACTGATGGCACTCACACCGCATCTATTGGGGACAACACCCAATACCCCGTTACTGACGCTGAAGCTGGTTTTACACCTTACGCACAATTGCAACCTCAACAAGTCATTGGCTGGGTGCAAGAGTCTCTGGGCGCACAAGGCATCGCCAACTTTGAGGCGAATGTGCAGGGTCAATTGAACAGCTTGGCTAATCCCCCTGTCAGCCCCGTGACTGAAGCCTTGCCTTGGGTAACTGCTTAAGTACAATCATGATGCCCAATATCGGGTATCACCGAGGATAAACATGATTAACCTTAATCACACGATTGAAGAAGTCAACTTGATTGCTAGCGCACTTCGTGAGCTGCCACACAAGTTGGTACACGACCTGCTCACCAAGCTGGAAAAGCAAGCAGTGCCACAAATTCAGGCTTTGCAGCAACCTACAGAAGCTGCTCCTGCTACTGACACTCCTGCTGAACCTACCGCCTAATTAGGAGCACCCGATGGCTATTCAGTATTCCATTGTTCACAGAACAAATGCGATGTCGCAGTTGAATAGCGACATTGGGACAAGTTGCAACATTAAGTTGTTCACAGGCTCAGTACCCTCAAACTGCGGCGCATCTGATACAGGTACTCTGCTTGTCACCTTCACAGGTAACGCAACGTCATTCGGCTACGCTTCTGTAGCCATGTCCAGCTTTGTCATCACAGGCACTGCTGGTCAGATTTCCTTCACCCTTCCTGGTGGCGCTGCCACACTCACCACAGGCATGGGTATCACCATCAGCGGTACATTCGGCGGCACAGGCAGTATTTCTGGCTATGTCAGCGGTACAACCTACTTTATCGTTGCCACCAACGGCACAACTACCGCTACGCTGTCTACAGTGCAAGGCGGCTCAGGTGTGACTACCACTGCTGGTACACCTACAGGTCTTACTGTCACGGCTGACTACGGTATTTTGTACGCTAATGCCATTGCCAATGCTACCGCTGCCGGTACAGGCACTGCTGGTTACTTCCGCATCTATCCCGCTACAGCAACAACCAACAACTCTGTGGTGCAGGGCACTTGCGGGACATCTGGTGCTGACATGATTCTTACTAACACCAACATTGCTACAGGTCAGACCTGTACGATAACCAGCATCACGGTTACAGCCTACGGTGCTTGATGAAAGGGCGGGTCTATAGATGGCTGGCCCGTCAATCTCAGTTGCGGTTACTGAAGGTGCAGACCTACTAGGCTCTACCAAGCCTATATCCTATGTTGTTGGCTGGATAAACAACAGTTCTGCCACAGTAACGTGGACGAATAACAGCTCAGCCCTTGTTGCTTGGACAAACACAGTCCAAGTTAACGTAAACCCTAATCCTACCCCCAGTCTGACCTACACAGACGGGGCAGACACGTTTTCAGGTGCGCTAACGCCTGTAGCTTCTGCTGTCTTAGCGTACACGGATGGTGCAGATACGTTTACGGGTCGTGCTGGCCCAGTTATCAGTGCGTCTGTAAGTTACACAGATGGTGCAGATGTTCTGTCTGCCGTTGTTACCAGCTCTATATCTGCGTCACTCACCTATACAGATGGGGCAGACACGCTAGCAGCCTTGGGTGGGCCTACCGTTGCTGGCAGGCTGACCTACACCGATGGTGCGGATGTCTTTGCAGGCACTGAGAGCATCCTCATCTCTATCAACAGCAATGATACGGACGGTGCTGACGTATTTGCAGGCAACATTGTCTCTGTTATCGGTATCAATGCCCCGCTACAAGAGGGTAACGATACCTGGAACATGTTTGTCAGTGTTCCTGAGAACGTCATTAAGACGCCTGACAACTTAGCACAGGGGTACGGCACAGCAGGGATTAACCTAGATGCCTTGTCGTACGTGCAGTTTGGTGATATAGATGGTTTACAAGAGTTTTTGTTCCACAATGCTATACAGCACAGGGTGTTTTATGAAACAATGATGCGTCAAGGACAGGCGACCCCAGATTACCCCTTGTTCGACGCAGACCCTAAGAACTTGGATGACTGGTTGTTGTTACATAACCAGCAGCATGAGGCTGTAGCTAAGATTTTGGGGCTGGATAATCCGTTCCAGTTGTTGGACGCAGACTTTAATGTTGAAGACGACTTCTACGACTGGATAGGCGTTCACCAGACGATACACGAGCAAATAGCAGCAGCACTAGGAGTAACTTGATGGCAACTGTAACCGCTGAGAGCTTAGGTTTATCAAACCTGACGCCAGATCAAATGGCTGCGGCTCAACAGCCCGCGATGGGATACAACACTCAAGCCGCATTAACCCCAATTTATAGCGGGCAAAGCTCTTATTTTGGTACGCCTCAAATTACTGGTTATAGCGGCGCAGATGGCACTCAATACAACGCACAGGGTCAAGTAACTGGCGCTGCCTCTCTGAATGGTCAAGTCTATTCTTTTGACCCGTCTACTGGAGCCGTAACTTACCAAGCAAAGGCAGATGGAGGAGGACTAGGGGCTACCCTTAAAAATGTAGCTTCTAACCCTGTAATTCAAATAGCTGCTGCTATTGCTTTGCCTGGTATCGGTGAAGCTCTGGCAGGAACGATTGCAGATGCGGCTGCTTCTGCTGGCATTACATTAACCGACACTGTTGCCGCACAAGTTGGTTCTGCTGCTGCCAGTGTTGCCGTACAAACTGCACAGGGCGTTCCGCTAGATAAGGCTATAGAAAACGCTGGTGTTAACTTGCTTGTTAACACACAATCTCAGCCTGCTGTGCAAGCCCTAAATGCGGCTATAGGTAGCCCTGCTGTTGCTTCTGCGATTACCAGTGCCACAGGTTCTGCCATCACTGCTGCTGCTCAAGGCAAAGACGTTAATCAGATTGCTCAGGCTGCTGCTGGTGGAGCTGTCGGTGGTGCGACAGGTGCTGCACTGGGAACTCAAGGCACTACAGATGTGCCAGGTGTTACTACCCCGTCTCCTATTCAAGAATTAACAGGCGTTACACCTACTCAAGCAACAAACCTTGGTACAGCCTTAGCGTCTACTCTGGGCACTGCACTGGGAACGGGTAGTACACAGGCCACTCTTGCTAGCCTTGCTGGTCAGTTAGGTAGCGGCAACCTTAACTCTATCTTGCCCGGTGACAGCACGGCGAAGTCGCCCATTTCAGATGCTCAAGCCTCTGCTTCTCCCTATACAAGGACAGGATCTATAGGTAGCCAGCCTGATCCTAACGCTGTTGTCGAAACCACACCGACAACAACGCCAACAGTTAATGTGGCTGGCACGACTGACAGCATACCTACAACAACATCGACTACACAGCCTAACGTCACTGTTACGGGGGCTAAAGACACAAATGTAGCTACAACAAACAATACTGCTGCGCTTATAAATCAACTTGGGTTGAATAACGCTGCATCTACCACGACGCCTGCTGCCAACGTGACGGTAACTGGCGCTTCTGACAATGTTGTCCCTGTAACAACGACAACCACGCCTACAACCACAACTAGCGGCACAACTCCGGCAGATACCGTGACGGTGACAGACAAGAAAGATATTCCTGTCGTATCTCCGGCAAACGCTACTACGTCAACCACGGGTGTAGCTGCTGGGCCTATTGTCGCCCCAGAAAAAACAGCAATCACCGGCCCTGCTGCACCTTTGCAAAATGTTGAGGTCGTAGACTCTGGAAACATTCCGGCTAAAGATCAGGCCATTATTGATTTGATAGGCGCTGGTAATGCTACTCCGAGTGCTGGCACTGTAAATGTTGTTGGACAACGTGATGTGCCAACTGCTGTTACAGGCACAAGTGGATCATCTGCGCCCAGTGCTGGGACAGTAGAAGTTGTCGGTCAGCGTGATATTCCTACGTCTAATGCTGCTGTAACGGGTGCAGGGCCAACTTCTGTTCCTGATGCTGGCACTGTTGTTGTAACCGGACAAAAAGACATTCCTACGTCAAACACCGCTGTGCAAAACTACGGTAATGTGGATGTTGTAGGTCAGCGTGAGATACCAACAAGCTATGGAACTGTAGACGTTGTGGGCCAACGTGAGATTCCAACCGCTGATACAGCCATCAAGAACTACGGCAATATTGACGTTGTTGCTCCTAGACCGACCACAACGGATATGGGTAATGTCACGGTGACGGACACAAAAGAAATACCAACTGTTGACGTTACTGACACGTTTATCCCAGAAACGGTGGATTCCAGTCAGGTTGCCAACGTACAAGCGCCAGAATTGTCGAACATCCCGCTGTCAATCACGGCTGGGCCTAGCAAGACATCCTCGTTAGCTCGGGCTTTAGGGGTGGCTCCACAGATAACAACGGGTACAACACAAGGGTTGACAAGCGGCGGTGAAGGCGGTGAAATACAATCACTAGAGACTGGTAAACCCCGTAGAAACGTATGGAATGAGTCATCTTTGCGTCTGCGTGACGCTCTAGGATTGGAATAATGGCAACACATCTCAGCAGCATCACCGGAATCGGCAGCAGTGCTAAAAAGCTAGCGGCCCTGTTACAGAAGAAAGCTCCTCCGGGAGAGAAACTGGCGTTTATCAACGACAGAGAGGCTGCGCTCCTAAAGCGGCACGGCGGTAGCGGCAAAGAGGTGGAAGACACCGGAATTAAAAGCTACGACGATACAGAAGGGTTTGACCTTCAGCCTACTAACATAGCAACAGGTGAGCCTTCCCCTACTCCTATAAGTTCTGAGCCTGTTACCAATGTCCAAGCTGGCGGCGGTGTAAGTAATGCTCCTGTCTCTGCACCAGAAGCCCCTGCCGCTCAACCATCTGGTGGTTTTGATGCGGCTAACGCTTATTTGAACGCCCCTTCAACCGGTCTGCCTGGTCAGCAAAGTTTCCGTCAACAAGAGATTTCTGCTGAGAACGCTGCTTATGGCCCAGCAGCAGCCACGCCAACAGGCGATGTTGCTTCTACTCCTGATGTTACTTCTCAACAACCTCCAGTAACTAAAGACCAGCAAGTTGCACAGAAAACTGGATTGTTTGGTGACGCAGCTAAGGCTCTGGGTATTAGTTCAGATGCTTTAGGCAAAGGCATTGGTGGTGGCTTGCAAGCTCTGTTGGGCGCTTCTCAAGCTCGTAGAGCACAAGCACAAGGCCAACAAACCAAACAAGAGTTAATGGCACAGGCTGCGCCTTACCAACAACAAGGTCAACAGTTGCAAGCTCAGGCTGCATCAGGTACGTTGACCCCTGCTAACCAGCAAGCTCTTCAAGCGGCACAAGCTCAGATGGCTCAGCAAGTGCAGGCTAGCGGTGGTGTGGGTGCTGCACAAATGCAAACACAGATTGCTCAACTGACCAACAACTTGTTGCAGCAACAGATGAATATGGGCTTGCAATTACAGCAGATTGGCGACAAGATTGCTCAAGGTGCTATTCAAGCTGGTGTTCAAGCTGACCAGTATGTTAACCAGCTCACTGCCAGTTATGCACAAAATATCGCTAGAACTGTGTACGGCACACCTGGTGGCGGTACGACAGGAGGAACTGCTTGATGGATACCTCTTTAACTGGGTTCTATTCTGACCCTGCTACCAAGGCTATGCGTGAGCCTACTCCTAAGTTGACTACTGATGACCAGCTTCAGTCTGCTCGTCAGAAGTTAACTGAAGCAGGAACGAGCAAGGGTATGTTGCAGCAAGCGCAAGCTGGTGAGAAGGCTGAGCAAACAAGGATGCTGTCAGAGGCTGACGTACAAGGTCGTGAGGCATTTAAAAAGGCTGTAGAGACAGATCCTTTCCGTGCTGAGTACCGTGAAAAGGTGAAAGAGCAAGCTGATACCAAGTTTGTGCCTACACAAGAAACTGCTGGCGATCTGGGCCTCTTGTTCACCCTGACTAACATTCTTGGTTTTGCTATCGGTGGCAAGAGCAAGGGTAATGCTCAGGCTGCTATGTCTGCCATGAATGGGATGCTTGAAGGCCACCAAAAAGGTCGCCAGGACATTTACAAACAAGAAAAAGACAAGTTTGACGAGAACTTTAAAACGCTGGATAAGACCATTCAGAGCCTGAAGACTCAGTACGAAGACGCCATGAAGACGTATGCCAATGACCGAGAAGAAGGCATGGCAAAGGCTCGGATGGCTATCGCTGAGCACAACGCACGTTTTATTCAGGATTCGCTAGAGAAGTTTGGCCCTGCTTATGCTTACGATCAGATAAGAGATACCGTAAGTATGCTGGAGAAAGCTAAAGCGGCTGAGCAGAAGTTGCAAGATGCTGAAGAGCGTCGGAGAGAAACTGAGCGCACTCATCAAGAAACAAGACGACACAACTTGTTTGAAGAAGGCCTCCAGCAAAGACGACTGGATGAAGCGCCTTTAAGACGAGATGAAAAAGCATTGCAGGCTATTGGCCCAGCTCTGAGGGGTATTGCTGAGGACTATCCTGAAGGCACTGCTCAGCGTTTGGTGGGAGCTTCCACAGATGATAAGAAACGCATCATGGGTTCTTACCGAGCAATTCAAGAGTCTGAGCAAGTTGCTGACTACATTGCACGTAATCCCGATGCTGTTGGCGCTTTGGCTGCTATCCGCAACATCGTCAAGATGGACGCAATTAAGAGCATCCAGAACCCTGACGAGACTCAAGCCGCAAATCAAAAAGCAGCACTTGTCGAGCAAGGTATTGACAAGGCTGTGCAAAGCAAAACCATTAGCGCTGACGCTGCTGAAAAGGCAAAAGTCCTTTCTAAGCGGTTGTTTAGCTTGGCTTTGTCAGATGCTCAAAGTGCTGGTCAGCGTGGCTCAGTTTATCTTGATCGCCAGTTTCAAAACTTCTACGATCAGGCTTCTCGTCCTAAGACGCTGCTCACAGTTGTTCGTGAACGTGCTGATGAAAACAACAGAAACCTTCGTCCTTACTTTCTCAACATTGAGAGATCAAACGTCCCTGAGAAGTTCCCGTTCTCTGAAGCCAAGAGTATTGACGACTACATAAAAGAGCGTTCTCCTCAGAGCACTGTTCCTGACAAGGTTCAAAAAGCTCTGGGTGGTCTCAGTGATGGTCACAAGGCTGAGTTTGGTGGCAAGATTTACATTATCAACGGCGGCGTTATCTCCGAGGTTGGGGGCAAATAATGGATGATGAAGTAAAAATTATTGCTCCAGACTCTCAAGACGGAGAGGTCAAGATAACTCCTCCTGCAACTTCTGCTGGCGGTTTTAAAGGCGCAGCTCAACAAGTTGGACGAGGTGTTTTAGAGGCGGTTCCTTTTGTTGGAGAGAGGGCCGCTGAAAAGGCAAATTTACCTCAGCCAACAACATTTACCGAAAGACTTACCAAACGCGCAGCTACCAACTTGCCTTATGCTTTGGCTGCTGGTGCAACTGGTGTTGGAGCTGTTCCTGCTGCTCTTGGATTTGTCGGTGCTACTGGACTAGGACAAGCCGCTGAAGAGATTGGTTTGCCTAAGTCTTATCAGGGTGTTGCTGAGTTGGTTGGCGGCGGTATACCTCAACTTGGCAGAGATATTGCCGGTAGGACTATGGGCTACATTCAAAAGCCTTTAGAAGACTTAGCCAAGAAAGCCAGCAAGGTTTATGAGATTGGCCCTGGCGCTAGAGCTGAGCAGGGGATGAAGTATGGCGCTGGAGACACGCCTCAAAGCAGCCTCAGAAACTTAAACAAGTTCACTGAAGAAGCGACCTCTAGAGCTGGATCTAAGACTAAAAATGTCAACGCTGATTGGATTGAAAAAACTGGCGATGAGCTTGGCACAGAAGTAAAGAACATTTTTGCTGGCAAGACCTTCAACGCTACACCTCAGTTTCAACAAAAGATTACTGACCTTGCTAACAAGATGGAAGGTGCTTTTGGTGAACAAGGTAATGTTGCTAAGACTATCCTTGAAAAGAACATTGCGGGGCAACGTACTGGCGGTTCATTAGTTAGCCCTCAATTCAAAGCTGAAGACTTGAGAAGTGCAATTACCCAAGTCAATGCCGCTTTGAGCACAGCTAAAGGCCCTCAAGCTGGGATGCTGCACGACCTTAAGGACGCTCTTGAAGACTTGGCTCAAACAAACCTTCCTAAAGACTTGGCAACAAAGTACGCTGACTGGCGGAAGAAGTACAACGCCTACGCAAGTATTAAAGATGCCAACCAGTTAGGCGGTAATGCTGGAGTTACTTCTGCTGGGCAGTTAAACCCTAAAGGTTTGCTGGACGAGATAACAAGACGCACCGGCGGCACAGCTAAACGCAATCCTCTGTTTGAGAATTTGGCTGAGTATGGCGACATTATGAAGGCCAAGATTAACGTCCCTCAAACTGGCTACAAAGCAGTTATGGGCACGTTGACGGAGAATCCTCTTGCTAAAGCTCTTGGTACGGTTATGCAGCCCCGACTAAGAAGCAGATTAGCAGATCGTGCGGCTACAGCTCAAACACTTTTGCCTCCCACAGTTAAAGCTACTCAACGAGAGTCACAGGAATAACATGGCTAAGAAACCTAAAGACAAAGGCATAAGCTCTGAGCTGGAGGACGCTATCGCTACCTTGCTGACTCAGACGATGAATGATCCTGAAGCGTCTTTGACGGACAAGACAAAGATTCTTGACCGCGCCCTGAAGCTGGAGCAACTCAAGCTCAAGATGCAGGACGATGAGTGGGGTGCTGGCTTTATGGGACTAGATGACGATGAAGACGATAAGTGATACCATGAACCCCTTAACTTTTAAAGAGGGTACATATGGACGCATCTATTCTGAAGACTATTCGCCTAGCGTTAGAGGTCATATCAGATCGCTTGATTACTATTCTGACGCTACTTATGGGTTGCGGCCTAGCTTGCTGGGCGATGTCAGGGCCGGAGTGGGAGCGAGTGGTAACGCTAGTAATTTTCACAATTTTCGGTTACGCTCTCGGACGAGCGAAGGAGAAACCAAGTGAGCAACAAAATCAATCCGTATAGCCCTAGCGACGCATATGAAAACAACCATATGCGTAACTCTGACCATCAACGTCCTCACGAGCAGAACCAGCAGATTGCTAAGTCTGTGCGTCCTCAGTTGCCCCGTGATGGCTCCCCAGGTCAGGTGAGCTGGCAACCAGGTATGCTGCCTAAAGGTGGCTATCGCTCTGTGTTTGATTTCTCCGGTAATGAGCCGCTCAACACGAAGAAGAGTCCTACCCGTGGTGGTGGAAGAGGAGTTTACTGATGGCACTTAATGCAGCTTTCCAGCCTATGGGCAACACCTACTTGGTGCAACAAGCCACAGCAGGTACTCAATCAAACGCAGTTGCTATTGCTGCCAATTCTCCTTGCCAGCAATACTCGTTGATTAACAGCGACACCGTTAACACGGCTTTTGTCTCTATTTCAACGTCTGCTACTGCTAACGCTGCTGTGCCTAACGCTGCTGGTACTGCGGTTTACCCTGTTCCTGCGTTTGGCTATCAGGTGATTAGCTCTTTGCAGACCAGCCCCACACAAACGGTTTACGTGCGTGTTATTGGCTCTGCTGGAACACCTGCTGTCTACGTCTGCCCAGGTGAAGGTATGTAAATGGCAGAGATAGATCCTATCCAATATGGTCAGATCATTGCAAAGGTAGACACACTTGAAACCCAAGTATCTGCCATGCAAGCTGACGTTAAGCAGCTCCTTGAAATGGCTAACAAGTCTAAAGGTGGGTTCTGGGTGGGTATGGCTATCGCTTCTGGTTTATCTGGTATTGTTGGCTCTATAGCTCACAGTCTGTTTAATCGGGGGTAACATGATTGATCCCCTAACCGCCCTAGCAGCGATCCAGTCGGCTGTTAAGCTGGTTAAGAAAGTCAGCCAGACGGTTGACGACGTAGGATCTCTCGGCCCTGTTCTGGGCAAGTATTTCGACGCTAAGACAAACGCAGTCCAAGCGGTCAAAGAAGCTAAAGACTCCGGCAAAGCCTCCAACATGGGCACAGCCATCCAGATTGAGATGGCGCTGGAGCAGACTAAGCAGTTTGAGGCAGAACTCCAGATGCTATTCATGCAGGCTGGCAAGGTGGATGTCTGGAACAAGATTAAAGAGCGTGCTGGTCAGATGGACAAGGCCGACAAGTACGCTGAGCAAGCTGCTAAAGACAGAGCTAAGAAACAAAAGGAAGAGCAAGAAGAGTTCATGATTGTGGCTCTTGTAATTGTTCTTGTTCTTGTGCTGGGCTATGTAGGCTACATGTTTATTGAGGATAGTGTTGACTATGCTAAAAAGACTAGCCATCCTGTTCACCATCGCAATTAGTGGGTGTGGCGACCAATATCGCTACCATTGCCAGGATCCCAAACATTTCGGGGACGAGCAGTGTAAGAAACCTGCTTGTGAGTTTGCTCAAACCTGTCCTGACTATTTGATAGCCCCTATTCTGGAGAAGAAACTTGAAGGAAATCCTCCTAGCCCTTCTAACCCGCCATCCGGATCAGCAGCGACTAACTGCCGATGAGATAGACACCCGTGTACGGGCGTTTGTCATCATCATGGTGACGTTGATCTTTGGTTTCATCACGATTGCGCTGCTCTACAGCGTTACGTTCGTGACGCAGCCTATGAAGGCTATGGCTCCTATAGACCAAGCCTATACAAAGATGCTGAACGACATTGTTTTGCTGATTGTTGGCGGTATAGGCGGCATCCTGACAAAGGGCATCACCACAGAGGCGTCTAACATGATTACAGCAGCCAAGAACAACACGGCTGCATATACACCTCCACCTGCCCCGCCACCTGCTCCTGTCGTGATGATGACTCCAAGCTGGACGCCACCCCCTGCGCCTAATTACCCCCCAACATTAGAGCCAGATCATGAACGTGAACGTATGTCTGCTGCCAGAGCGGAGGCCAACAATGTTTAGTCTTATGAACCCGTGGGTGATATTGGGCTTGTTGTTGGCTCTAGCAGGGTTTGGGGCTTACGAGCATCATGCAGGATACCAAGCTAGGGTTGAGGAAGACCAAGCGGAGATTATGCGGTTGAATGAGGAGGCTCGAGCAAAGGAAGCGGAGCTGACAACCAAGCTGGCAGTTGCTAATTCAACATTAAAGAGGGCTAAAGACGATGTTAAAACCAAGCAAGCTAATCTTGTTGCTCGCGCTGACTCTGGTGAGCTGCGGCTCCCCACCTGTAGTGTACAAACCAGTGCAGATGCCGGAACTCCCAGCGGAAATACAACCAATGAGTCCGACACTGAGCGACAGGCTATCAAAGATCTTATCGCCATCGCAGCAGAAGGCGACACAGCCATCACCCAGCTCAACGCCTGCATCACAACCTACAACAACGTCAGAGAAACCGTAAATGCAGGTGTTAAATGATTACGCCTGACAAGCTACATGCTCTAGGCATAGGTGCAGAGTGGCTGGAACCTCTGGAAGCTACTTTTAAACGGTTTGGCATAGATGATGTGCGTAAACAAGCTGCTTTTATAGGGCAGTGCTCTCATGAGTGCAATCATTTCAGGGTGCTGGAAGAAAACCTGAGCTACAGAACTGCAACATTAGAGCGTTTGTTCGGGCACAAGTTCAAACCGGAAGAGATACCTCAGTACGCCAACCAGCCTCAACGTATCGCAAACAGGATTTACGCCAACCGTATGGGCAACCGTGATGAGGCGTCTGGGGATGGGTGGTTGTACCACGGCAGGGGTTGCATCCAGTTGACTGGGCACGACAACTACTGGCACTTCGGGCAGGCTGTCGGGCAGGACTTTGTTAAGAACCCTGCTCCTGTAGCTCAACCTATGTACGCAGCTATGAGTGCCGGGTGGTTCTGGGCTACGCACGGCTGTAATCCCCTTGCAGAGGCCGAGAACTGGGTTGGGCTAACCAAGCATATCAATGGTGGGACAATAGGGCTGGAAGAGCGTATAAAACTCATGCAGCAGGCTTTGCAAATTCTATAAAAAGCATTACGCTGCCCCGCGACAAGAAAATTTCGATTTTTGGAACAAATATGGCAAAAAAACCTAATCTGTCAGTCGGTAGGGGTGAGAAACTGTCTGTTTCTAAGGGCGGGGGCTTAACTGCTAAAGGCCGTGCCAAGTACAACAAGGCAACAGGCTCTAAACTTAAAGCCCCTCAGAAATCAGGCCCGAGACACAAGTCTTTCTGTGCTCGGTCTAAATCTTGGAAGGGAGAGCGGGGTAAAGCCGCTCGTAGACGCTGGGGCTGCCGTTAAGCTGCTGGTAGCAGGCCACCTTCAAACAGGTAAGTCCCGAAGTGGCCTAACTTCACCCACGGTGCTGCCCAGATCTTAATCCCCAGATCTCGTGCTTTCTTACAAAAGCCAAAATCCTCAGACAGCAGAAGTTCATGCTCGTCAATAAAGACGGGGAAATACTCGTAAATACGCTCAGCTTGCTGCTCAGTGTTGAGTACCTTCACGTTGTTGATATAACTGTCAACGTGATCCTTCATTTTCTCAAACACTTCACGCTTTATCAGCATAAACCCTGTACCGCCATTCCAGATCTCTAGCGGCTGGTCTACAGGCACTGTTACCTCACCTGCATAGTCTTTTAAATTGATAACCATCGCACCTGTGTGGTTGGTGAGTTCATTTGTAGGCACTCCACGGTGTACAGCAGCCTCTACAGAAGCCCAGTTGATCTCTTTCTTGGGGTAGATACCGCAGATGACTTCTTTGTCAGCCTGGAGCATTTTTAGGATGTCTACGGGGCTGAACCTGATGTCTGCGTCTATAAACATCAGGTGAGTGCACTGGGTGTTGTGCATAAACTGGTTTACAAGCGCATTTCTGCCTCGCTGGATGAGGGATTCGTTAAACATCATGGTGATGCTGATGTCTACGTTGTTTTCCTTCATATACGGGCCTACACCGACCATGCTTTGCGTGTAGTAGCCTGTACACATGCCACCGTACATGGGAGTGGCTATCAAGATGTGTGGATTACTCATATTTTTCCTTTAAAAGTTAGGTGAAGGCAGACTGTCTGATCGCTGGTCTGCTAGCAGCGTCCTAACTCCTGCCTTGCGGCAGTGCCCCTCAGACTGGGTGTTCTTACGACAGGTCAACCACACGAATGTGGTATTTCCCGTCTTTTAACTTACGCCACCCGTGTACTTCTACACGGATGTTGGCTTCTCTCACGAGTGGGAGAGTGTCGGAAGCCTCTATCTTCTTTATACGAGCAGCAACTGCGGAGGCAGTCACTTGTACGGCTAAAACCTCATCTCGCCGGATAGCAAGCAGGTCTGCCCACCCCCACAGGTCTTTACGTTGCTTGGTAAAGTGGTTCCACTTTTCAACAATCTCGACATGGTAGCCCAGCTCACGTAGGTAAGCCAGACTTCTCTGTGTGGGTGATACTTTTGTAGCCATATAGGGTGGGGTACTCGCTGCGTCTGGTGTCTCTTTATATGCCTTGTCTAGAACAAGTAACCAGCATCCGCTTTCCCCCGTAAGTTGTTGATTTAAAAGGGTATATCGTCCCCATCGTCCCCTGCTTGCACACGGGGTTTGTAAGAGTAAGACACTTCTACAGGGCGATTCTGCTCAGCAGCCTTTTCCTTGCGGAAGGTGTTTTCTTTCAGGGAGAGCAGCGTTGTGCCTCTGGAAGTGGGTTTAGCCCACATGCCCAGTTGCAGCTTTTCTCCTGCTTTGTATTTCTTTCAGGGAGAGCAGCGTTGTGCCTCTGGAAGTGGGTTTAGCCCACATGCCCAGTTGCAGCTTTTCTCCTGCTTTGTAGTCGAACTTCAGGACAACGAAACCTTCATAGTCTGGTGACTTTTCTGTTTTCTTTTCCTGTTGCAGGACTTGGTAAGCAACCCCGAAACCGGGCATTTCTTTGTGGGCAAAGCCCTTCTTTTGATCGTACGCCATTTCTGTAATCTCTGGTTTAAGTTTATGTCTTACTCGTTCTACCCATGCCTCTACGTGCTCTTTACTTGGTAGCAGGCTGTTGATAGTACGCATTTAAAAGCTCTTTATTGCAATCAGCAAGGTCAGACAGCTTCAGCTCCTTAATGTCGTCATCCAGCTTCGTAGAGAGCTTTATACGGGCTTCCATAGCTGTAAAGCCTGTATGCCATTCTTCTAGCGTGTTGTAGACCTTGTGAGGTTCTGGAGAGCCTGGAACGAACAGTGGGAAGACTTCTTCGCCTCGCACGTCTTCTAGAACTTCAAGTGTAGGTGCAGGCGTGAACGATGGCGCTGGTTGCGTAGGTGATGAAAAGTCCTCGACCTCTTCAGGCGTGTAGACGCCAACGACACAGCCCGGATAGACGGAGCGGATGCCCTCAGATACGCACCTAGCGCGGAGCATCGCACGAGGGTAATTACGCCAATTATCTTTGCCTGTAAGCCCGATAGCCTTTGCCTGTGCAAAAGTCCACGAGACGGACAACGTGCCTCCTTGCGGATGGCTAAAAGTGCCTTTGACTTCAGCATCTGTATATACCTCCCACTGTACTTTGCCACCTGCTTGCTGGAAACGAGCCAGCATTGCATCTGTTTTGAGTGCTGGACGGCCTTGAATGATGTTGTAGTCACGAGCTGCAATAGCAGGGTGTAATCCTTCTGCTTGTGCGATCAACATGAGAGCAACTGCTTGCTCAGGTGTCTTTACGCCAAACAAGTTGGATTTAGCAATAGCAGAACCCATCTTTTCTACATCGTTGTAGGGAATAAGAGCGTTACTCATTGTGTTACTCCGTGTGTGGTTACTTTTGTGCCGAACACTTGTGCGTCTGCTATAGACTTCACCAAGCCCATCATTCCCTGAAACATCATCTCAGGCTGGTCTGTAGCCCCGATAATGCTTCCCAGAGCGATAGCAAGGCCTGTAGCAGCAGCACTCATATTGTCTACTTCCTGCTCTTTCAGGTATTCCAGTATTTCTTCTCCCAACTTTCGTCCCTGCTCGTAAATAAGTTGTGCAGCAGCAGTTTGCTCTGCGGTAAATTCTTTTTTCATGTCAGTACTTTTCTATTAAATAGAAGCCCTCAATAATCATCAGGACTCCAACTACAAAATAAATGTCAAAGCCTTGTGATGCGTTTATCAGCGCAGCCCCAACAGCTACACAGATGCAATACAGGGCAAGCATCATGATCCCTTTACTAAGAAGCGTCTAGATCCTGGCTGCTCAACAACAAAGCTGTTGTAGATGTCAGGCATAGACTGCTGAAATAACGTGCTAGAAAAGCGTTTAGAGGGCTTAGCAGCCTTCCAGGTACACAGCACCTGCCCATCTACAGAAACGAGCGTAGAAGCGTCTTTAAGGTACTCCTGAAGCATGGCCTGAGCCTTCTCCTCTTGTTCCTCTAGCTGCTTAATCTGTGTTTTTATCTGGAAGAGCTGCTGGCAGACAAATTCAGCTTGAGAATTGGCTATTTTCTGGTGTCCGGCATCCTTGTAGAGGAGCTTTGCTTGGTCTGTTGATTCTGCGGGTAGGTGAGTGCCTGCAACAACGTGACCCCAGTACATAGCCATCTGGCGGATAAATTCATCTTTCATTTCTTCAGTAACTTCGACAGGGAAGAGTTGAAACTCTTGACCGCCAAACAGCACTGCAAGATAGACTTTAGAACAGCCCCAGACCGTAGCTTCATGGACGCATTGATAAAAGTCAGGCGCAGGTATAACTCCAGTTTCTGCGTCAAACTTGCTACGTGCACCAGCGTTGTAGTTCTTAGCTTCGACAAGAATACTCTTACCATTTTCTTTACCTGCAAAGTCAAAATGTGATTTCAGCCACGGCTCAGTCTTGTGTGAGAGTTCTTCCTCTATCTTGACCAGCTCTATCCCTAGTTGCTTGGCAGCGAGTTGCCCTATCACGGGTTCCATCACATGCCCCATCTGAACAGCCTCTATGTGAGACAAGTCCTCCACAGGGAGTTTCCCCTGCTTGGTTAGGATTACTTCGTTAGCCTTACCTGCTACTGCTTTGCGAGTATCAGAGGCATACCAGCCTTTAGCTCGGTGTGCGGGATCAAAGTTTGTCATGAACAATCACTGCCTTTCTTAAGAAGCCTTGCTTGGTAAAAGTCAGCAAGAGGTCATCACACAAGTAGATGCGCTTGTTGTTGTAAGTGACTATGTATGAAGGAATAACGTCATACAAATCTTCTTTAAATTTAGTCTGAGCTATAAACTTAGGTTTGACCCTAAATTCAAAATCTTGGTGATAAAAAGGAGGCCAATCAGGATGGTTTTTATAAAGAATCCAACCTGGGTCTTCACACTCTTTCCAGCGACATTCAATCTCTTTGCCAGCCAGCCATGCTTCATAGATGTCATCCATAGTTCACCTCAAACTTCTCAAAGTTGGGGCAAGTGGCGTTGTTACGCCTGGCTTGGCAGTAGATGTAGGTTTTCTCACCTGTAACTAAGTTAAGTTCAAACTTAGCTTGGCAGCGAGCAAACGTGTGCCCAGGATCACCCTCAGCGGGCAAGAAGTGCGTACATTCCGCACAAATGTGTATTTCAGTTGTCATTGGTACTACCCTTTAAAAGTTAGGAAAACATGTCTTTGTTAAGACGAGATGATTATAACCACACTTACTCCTGAAGTGTCAAACCCCTTTCTGTAACAAACAATGCCCAATCAACAAAGTAGGGGTCAATGTCTTCACCAGCCCTTACCATGTCTAAGATCAAGTTAGCCTCTTGTCTTGTCATTCTTTTTCTCCACAAGTTATCCACAACACACTAGTAACACTGTGTGACACACTAAGGTGTTAAACACTTAGTGTTAAACACTATGTTGTATTAAATATATAAATAATATAAATACAATACTTGTCTCACACTAAGTGTGTCACACACTAGTGTTAAACACCTTAGTGTTTAACATGTCTCACACTAGTGTAAGACACACTAGTGTATACTAGTGTATATATGTGTTAGAACGGAAGATCGTCAAACACCTCTTGCAGCTCAGAGACCTGTTTGAGCCATTTCTGGTATTCAGGGTCTGCCTCCAGTTGAGCAATGATGTTGGCCTCTTCCTCTGAGGTTGGTGAGCAATCGAGTTCAGTCATTTCTTTTCTCCTTGGATTAAACGCTCTACAAGGCGTGTGTAAGCCCTGACAGTATCGTAGGGTGCAGACAGTCCAGATCGTGCCATTAAACGGCTTATTTGCTGCTTGTCGAGCCTGATATGCGTTGGGGTGTCTACCAACTTCATGTCTTGCAGAATTTGCTTGCCTAAGTTGGACTGCTTTTCTATAGCGTTAAACGCTTCTTCTTCTTCCGGTGTCCAGTCTTTTTCAGTCATTCTGTTTCTCCTGTTGCTATTGTTGAAGCCGAATAGCGCGGTCATACCCAATTACAGCGCAAAGTTTTGCATTTAAATCGCCAGTTAAATTAAATGCTTGTTGATAGTGCCCAGTAATTGCCAATGCAAAACGATGCGAATCTTCAATTTTTTGACTTACGTTTGTATCTTCCAACGAGTTAATCAATGTTCGCTCACAGAAAAAGTAATCTGGGGTTTCGTCTTTAGTCATAGCGGTGCATCCTCAAAATTATCAGGGTTAAAGGGGACTCTGCCAGGTTTGTTAGGCAGGGGTGCGAGGGGAAAAGGCCAGTTACTCATGTGTTCTTATCCTTGAGTTGATACCCCTCGCCCGTCCAGCGGCAGACCAAGCAGGTTGCTGGTGAATCTGCATCTTGCGTTTTCATGCTGTGGCAATAGTGTTCGCCTGTATTACGCATGAACATCTGGTGATGCTCAGTCGTCACTTGGTCGCTTCCACATTCAGGACAGTGGTATGTCGGCTCTTTGGTTTTCTTTTTAGTCATGTGTTCTTCTTTTCTTTTGCGTATTTGCCACAAGTGCATTTAAGACCATTCCAGAATCCGCAGAACAACAGCTTTTTTGCCCCGCAGTGCGTTTTCCATTCGTATCTCGAAATTTTTTTCCAAACACATTCAGTCATGCTTAGCCTCCCTTAATGCTTTAAGTTCATTCCTCAGGCGTGTGTAGCCTGCGTAGTGCAGGGCCATCTCGTAAGAGCCATCCTGTGCGCTCTGCCAATGTGCCTGTGCCTCTTTAATCTTTTCCATCTGGTCTAGGATTTCTTGTTCAGTCATGCTTTATCTCCTGTATAGCGAGATGTGCTGCTACTTTGGCAAACACTTTTGCACACGCCTCACGCTCATGCTGTGCTACCAGTTCGGCAAAGGCTTTAAGATCATCATCATAAATACCGTCACAATATTCTGAGAAAAACTTATCAGTGCGCCGTTTTATGCCAACCTGTTTAGCCATCTCAATAATTTGTTCGTCAGTCATGAGTGACAGCCTCCCATTCACGTTCAGCCCTGCTACTAGGGGACGACACTTTGTAACCTGTAAGCCTCACAAAGCCCATACGTTCAAGCTCAGTCATGCGCCTGAACACCTGCGAGGGGTCTAAATCAGCAACAGTAGCGATACCGTGGACACCTAGGGGGCCAAACTCGTTTAAAGCCCCTAGAATGGCCTCAAAGTGTTTTGCAGTAGGTGCACTACGTCCAGCCTCTTTTGACGTCTCTGGGTCGTTTTTACGTGCCCTGTCGGGTGCGTGTATGCGTGGGGGGGGGTGCGAGTTAGGAAACATGGTCAACCTTTCAGTGATGAATAAATGGAAGGATAGTGAGGGATAAGACGATAACAGTGCAGCATATCGTCACAATGTCAGAGCGGTCAAGAGGTTTTGACGTGTATACAGTGATAGCACATGCGTTCTCAGGATCATGAGGGAAAGCCTCTGCGAGTGAGCGGGGGTAGGTGCGCGTAGTGGGCCAGTCGTCATTCATGGTTTACCCCTCTTGTGACAATTTATAGCCCTTGAGGGCGTGTTCTAAGCCATCAGAGATGAATTGAATGAAGTGCTTGTCAAATTCCTCGAAAGTATCTGGAAGGTGTTTTTTCCAGTGTTGACGCTCTTTCTCTAGCGTGAAGGGCAATTCCTCTGGGTTTGTATAACCGTCATAAACATCGTTAAGGATGTAAGAGGCCGCGTGTTTTGCCTCTTCTTGCTCGTAATCGTAAGTGCCGGTGAAATCAGTTGTTAACATGGTTTACCCCTTGAAATACATCATGAGAGCGGCAGGCCCTGCAAATAAGGCCACAAAGACAAGAGCACGGATAAGGTCAAGAAATAGGCTTTTCATTCTGTCACCCCCTCATTCTTGCCAAAATAAAAGAATTGAGTCTTATTTGCTATCCATGCGGTGCGACTGGATTTTTTAATCCAAAGTCCCCCAGCAAAATAAAACGTCTCACCTATGGAAACATCTTTAAAAGTTTTCATGGTGTCACCTCTTAGCAGTTATAAAGTTCAGAGAGAGCGTCATCAAGGCCGATAGCGTCAGTGAATGAGGCGGTAGCGCTGTCACCCCACCAATGCCCCTCTACAGTACCCGTGCGAGTGTTGATCCAAATGTTAGGCCCACCAAAGGCGACAAGTACCCGAGCACCTAAATACTCACGCTTGCTATTGACAATGTATTCAATATCAAGCGCATCCTGCAAATAGTCGAACGCTGAGAACGATTCGCCCTCATGGTTGAGTTCGTCGCCGAAGCCCTCGCTGAGAGTCTTGGCGATAGATTGAACATGATCTTTTACATTTGACATAGCACAGCCCTTTAAAGTTAGGAATGAAGCAACATTGCTTCTAGTAACTGTCTGTCACACAGCTACTAGCTGAAATGTTAAGCGGTTACAGCTTCAATAGCTGGCGAATCCGTGCATACACAAACAATGCGCTCAAATTTGGGTGCACCTACTAAAGTGCAAACAGTGACATTCTTGCCCGTGTGTGTGTAGCTCTCAACACGCATGCGCTTGCCATGCACCTTAATGATTTGGCCGATCTTGTAAGACTGTTTAGGGATAAAAGCGAATTTCATGGCTACTAGCTCCTCAAATTAGGATGATGCAACATTGCACCCAGTAACCCCACGCGTGAGGTTACTAGTTGAAATGTTAAGCACTCACCTCATAAGCCTGCATAGAGTGGTCAAACGTAATCAAACCCTTGTCAATCAACGCTTGAACAATGTCGCCGGTGTCAACATCATCCGGCAATTGTTCTTTTACAAAATGCTCAATCGTTTTAAACGAGCATGGAGAGCATGCAGAGATGTGGTCTAAGACCTCGTTATGGTAGGAGCGCACAAAGCTGTCAAAAAGCCCTTTAAATGCGTTTAACAGTGTTTCCTTGTTGGCAGGGTCTGCCGCAAAGTAAGCATCAGAAATAGCAGAAGCAAAGGAACCACCAGAGCGCATGGCCTTAGCTGCATCAAAGTATTTACGATCGTTTTTCATGGTCACTGACCTCAAAGTTAAGTTAGGAATTGAAAGCATCATTTCTGACCCTTTCACATATAGTGCATAACAGAATCGTGCCAGCTAGCGTAAGTTGTTGATTTATAAGACCTAGGAATTCTACTTATGGGAATAAACACAGTATGCCGGACATGTGTCTTATGCTCTGCACACTAGTGTTACACTAGTTGTTATACTAGTTATTGCTAGTATTCTAATTACTGTGTGTGTAGTGTGTTACTAGTTTGTGTGATTGTCAGTTTGTATAAGGTGAGGGGATATTGTCACCCTCTGCCCACTTGGGCGACAATTGTTTTCACCTTGCTTGCTTAGTGCTTAGCCAGTGCTCAGTGCTCGGCATGTGCTCAATTAGGGAATGGACACGTTGACATAGTGCTCAGTCATTACATGTGAGGTGTGGAACTTGAATGGGGACGGAGGGGGTGAAAAGGTGTGCCCCCCACATTACCCCCCCATAAAAATTTTCTAGTTTTCCGCAGGAAACCCTGCTACTATTTCCCTGCAATTCGCAGTTGCACTTGTTCACTTTATGCCCGCCACTTGTGCGGGCTTTTTTTCGAGTGTATAGTGCAGATATATGTAGAGAGGGTTGTATGCCTAGTGTGAAGATAGAGATAGATAGAGATATAAAGATGCCTGTAAGTCGGGTGGTGTATGACTACCCTTACGAGGTGATGGACATAGGGGATTCTTTTGTTGTGCCGCTGGAGGCTAGAGCGAAGGTGCTCAATGCCAACTACAGGGCTGGCAAGCGCCTTGCTAGGGCTTTTGAGGCACGAACAGAAGAAGGTAGGGTCAGAGTATGGAGAACCAGATAAAGGTGCTGTATGGTTGACAAGGAAAATCATGACTGATTTCCTCTGGATGGATGAAGATGAACTAAGGTGGCAATGCAACCTGTTGTTGATCCGTCTTTACCAGAGTGAGGCCGTGCGGGTGATGCAGCAGCAGCAATTACAAAAAGTTTATGAGACAGGTTATGAGCGTGGCGTTACGGACACAGTTGTACGAATCGCGCTTGCAGATGAAAAGAGAAATGCTTGTTGCCATGCACTGCACTAGGAAGCAGCAAAAGATTAAGCTAGCTAAGTCTTGGAAAGCAAAATACAGTGAGTGGCATTACAAGGAGTTGATCCGGCTGGCTAGGAACAGAGATGTTGCTTGGGAGATAGCGGGGTGGACAGATGAACAAATGGGGAAACCATAATGAAATTTAATCTCCAGCAGTTCTACAAGTTCTGTGCAGAATTGAAGATTGAGACTAAGGAAGCTGGCTTACAAAAGATGGGTAAGCTGCTGGGTACTCAGACTTACACGATGAGTGAGATAGCAAAAGGGTTAGACAATGACATTCACTTCTTTGTTATCCTCAAGGGTCGTCAGTTGGGTATCACGACAATATCGTTGGCTCTCGACCTCTACTGGCAGTTTACGCACCCAGGCTGGCAGGGAACGCTGGTGGCTGATACGGAGGAAAACCGTGACATGTTCCGCTCGACTCTGGGCATGTACATGGAAGGACTCCCCAAACAGTACAAGATCCCGTTATCTGCCCACAATAGAAACCAGCTTGTACTCAAGAACAGATCAAGAATTTTTTATCAGATCGCTGGCAATAAATCTCGTTTGGGGCAAGGCAAGGCGATCACTTACCTTCACGGCACAGAAACTGCCTCGTGGGGAAACGAAGAGGGATTGGCCTCTCTGATAGCCTCTCTTGCTGAGAAGAACCCTGAGCGGCTCTACATGTTTGAGAGCACCGCACAAGGCTTCAACATGTTTCACGACATGTACAAGACCGCCAAGACTGCTCGTACCCAGAAAGCCATCTTTTGTGGTTGGTGGCGTAACGAGTACTACATGATTGATGCTGAGACCCCTGAGTACAAAGCCTACTGGAACGGCAGACTAAAGCCTGAAGAGAAGGAGTGGGTCAAGGACATTAAGAAGCTCTACAATTACGAGATCAACTCCCGCCAGATAGCTTGGTGGCGCTGGAAAATGACAGAAGGGATTAAAGACGAGTCCCTGATGTACCAAGAGTTTCCCCCTACAGAAGACTATGCCTTTGTGATGACAGGCACTAGCTTCTTTTCTAACTCCCGCTGTACAGACGCAGCTAAGATTGCGAAGACAAAACCTTATGAAGCCTACACCTACGTGTTTGGTAGTCTGTTCCAAGACACCCAAGTCGTGCGAGCAACTGAGCGACTGTGTACACTCAAGATCTGGGAGCAACCCATTGACACTGCTTACTACGTCATCGGTGCAGATCCTGCCTACGGATCCTCAGACTGGGCAGACCGATTTTGTATTCAAGTGTATCGAGTCTATGCTAACGGTCTCGACCAAGTGGCTGAGTTTGCCACCTCAGAACTCAATACCTACCAGTTCGCCTGGATCATCGCCCACCTTGCCGGAGCATACAAAAACTCCACCCTTAACCTTGAGGTTAACGGCCCGGGACAAGCAGTTATTAACGAGATCCGCAACCTGAAACGCCATGCAGCCGCTACAGGAGGCGATATGGGTCGTGGCCTTATGGACGTCCTTGGCAGTATGCAAAACTACATCTGGCGGCGTAATGACACCCTTGGTGGGCTTTCTAACTCCGTGGGGTACGTCACCACTCACAACTCTAAAGAGCGGATGATGAACTACATGAAGGATTACTTTGAGCGCGAGATGATGAAAATCTACAGCATGGACACGCTGGAAGAAATGAAAACCATCGTGCGTGAGGACGGTTTCTTGGGAGCACCTGGTCGTGCTAAGGATGACAGAGTTCTTGCCTCTGCCCTTGCTGTGGTGGCCTACGCTGAGCAAGTGCAGCCAAGATTGATAGCTCAAAAGATCACACGCGAAATCTCTAAGAAGCAAGAAGAAATGACTCCAGAACAAATTTCTGTGGGTCGCAACGTCAGCAATTACCTGAAAGGGATTGGTCTTTATGGATCCACGCCCATTGCCTAAGAAAGAGCTGCTAAGGCAGGTTAAACGCTTCCTGAAAGACCCTCATCGCGGTATCTCTCAGGTAATGTTCTCAGAACTGTGCGGCATCTCACAAACGCTTATGGAGCGGGTCTTCTTGATAGAGGACTTGCCCATGACAGAGACAACCCAGATACGGGTTAACAAAGGATATAGAGAATGGAAAGAAGGCCGTGTGCGTGTGATGCGTCGCAAGGACATGACACGGTTTGTAGAGTACAAACAAAAGGCTGAGCCAGTCATCGTGCCCAGTATGGGGGTCAAAATGACCTCTGACGGGCCAAAAATCTCGCTGGGAATGGTCAACCGACGAGATTATTCAACCTACGACCTTGATGAAGCACTAAGAGGGTAACTTATGGCAATACTACGGGACTATCACTGCTCTGTACACTCATACTTTGAGGGCTGGGACGCAAAATGCCCTATCAAAGGCTGTACAGGCGAAATTCACAACGTCATCTTGCAAGCACCAGGTCTAATCTCGGATAAAACCAAGAATACAGACAAAACTGTCCGTGGACTGGCCCAAGACTTTGGGATGAACGACATTCAAAGCACCAGAGCAGGGGAAAGTCAGACTGGCTTCCTTACAAAGGACAATAAGCTCTCAGAAGCAGAATATAAACACGCAAGTGGGGCGATAGACGAGATGAAACGCCAAGCTATGCACCATGCAGCAGAGAATGGCATCTCTACAGAGGCCCCGCAACCCCGAGAAGCCCGCCCAGGTGACGCCGCAGTGTGGGGAGGTGATAATAGATTTAGTATGCAGTCCGTTTTGTCGGGCCGTGCGGTACAATCCATTAAAGGCGAATCTGTTGGGTTTAGGCCCTCAGACGCAGGTAACTTGACAGGCCCAAAGGTGGCGAGTTACATTCCCGATCAAGACAACCTTGCATTGCCTAAAGAATGAGAATCCCTGACGATCCAGAAGACCGCGAACGCTTCTATCTCGATGTGATAGAAAAATGTTCCGTCTCCATGCAACAACGTCAGGTAGATGCAGGGATCTTGCGGAGCTGGTATTTGTTTGGTGCTGAGCCAACCGAGCCACCAGCTCTGTACAACAAGATTTTCCCTCACATCGACCAGCTCACCTCGTTTCTCTATTCAGCAGAAACCACACGCTTCAGTATCAACACAGGTGCTGATGTCAGCCCCCTAGAGCAATTCAAGATTCCCGTCCTGACCCGCGCTCTCAACGACGAGTGGCTAAACTCAAACGCTGACCAAGTATTCGCCTCTGCTGTGACTTGGGCGCTGGTGTACAACACCACTTACGTTAAAGCCGTTGTGAAGAAGGGTGGCAGCATCCACCCCTACATGGTTGAGCCTCAAGCGATGGGTGTGCTGCGTGAGGATATTGCTTACACAGATCGCCAAGAAGCAATCATCCAGCGTTACTACATCACCAAGTCCGAGCTGTACTCTCAACTGTATAGCCACCCCCGGCGTGACGCTATTGTTCGCAAGCTCTCCTTTATGGAGCATGTGCGTACAGAAACTCCCAACGGTGTAGACCGCATCATCATGTCTCAGTCAAACCCACAACTGATGGGTAACGTGAACTTAGACTTGAACGGCACTATGCGCTACAAAGCAGAAGTGTCCGAGCCTACCGTTGAGATGATTGAACTCTGGCTGTGGAACGACGACACAGAAGACTACCAAGTCGTCACCAAAGCAGACCCCGACATCATCATCTATGACCGTCCTGGCGAGCAAATGTTCTTGAAAGGCGAGCTGCCTTTTGTTCAGATTGCTCCCAACCCGCTCTATGACTACTACTGGGGCGGCTCAGAAGTTAACCGTCTGGTCTACCTCCAGCAGCTCCGTAACAAGCGTATGGGTGAGATCATGGATTTGCTGTCCAAGCAAGTCTCCCCTCCCACTGCGCTGATTGGTTTTACGGGTATTCTGGACGAGAAGAACTTTGCTCTCAACCGCGCTGGCGGTTTGTTAGCAACCGACATGCCGAACGCAAAGGTGGAGAAGTTAGCTCCTACCATGCCTGCCGACTTGTTTAACGAGATTCATGAGATAGATGCCATGTTTGAAGAGGCATCGGGGATTGGAAATGTTCTACAAGGTAAAGGTGAGTCTGGCGTTCGCTCTGCTGGACATGCTTCTCAGCTTGCTCGTCTTGGCTCTAGCCGCACCAAAAAACGCGCTCTGGTAATCGAGGACAGCCTTGAGAAGCTGGCAACTCTGTATTTGAAAGTCATGCAAAAGTATGACCCCACTCACTTCAAAGACACAGAGAACCGTCCGTTTATTGCCGAGCAGTTCACAGAGAACTTTGTTGTTAAGGTGGATGCCCACTCTAACTCGCCCATCTTTATGGAAGACAACCGTCAGTTGGCTTTCAACTTGTTTAAAGAAGGCGTTATCAGTAAAGAGTCGTTGCTTGACTTGATCGACCCGCCTATGAAGCAACACTTGAAAGAAGACTTGAAGAAGTTAGAAGCCAAGCAAGCCGAGCAGCAAAAACAGCAAGCACAAGCGAAACAAGGCCC
>Ga0208257_1000077_pt1 | contig 33566 bp, 46 predicted proteins | sample CryBogCBH10Sep07_FD_184610 | JGI IMG/M metagenome (GOLD analysis project Ga0208257, IMG submission 184610) | Freshwater microbial communities from Crystal Bog, Wisconsin, USA - CBH10Sep07 (SPAdes) | ecosystem: Environmental > Aquatic > Freshwater > Lake | place: Crystal Bog, Wisconsin, USA... | reverse complement strand
ATTCCAAAAAGTGGGGGGTGGGGGTCCGAGTTCGTGGCTGGTAAACTTTACATTAACCGCTAAATGAGTCAACATGTCTCTAACATAGCAATTAAGCTATGTATTTATGAAAGGATATAGTATGTCTACATTTAAACTAGAAGTAGGTGGTAACTGTGCTAACGGTGCAAGAGTAGTAGCATTGTACTGTGGGTTGTATGAAGGTGTTGTACTTGCTGACTATCATGGTGAGTATGTAACATGGGTATTCAATACCGACAGTCAGGATGTTACCAATCACGGTAACTATTTCCGAGATACCTATGAGAATGCATGGGAAGAAGCACGTGCAGACTTCCTTCAACGAGTAGCGAAGTATATCTAAACCAACGGGGGCGCAAGCCCCCACAACTAAAGGAGAAGTATATGAAAACAAGACCAATGAAAGAAGTAGTAAAGTTTCAATTAGAGTTCATGTTAATGATGAACATGTGTGGTAGACGTGAGAAGGCAGAGGAGATGTTGCTTCGCTTACTCAAAACCATAGATATGATAGAAGGTGACTATGCACCACAGCAGTTAGAGTTAGATTTTCAATAGCGTAGTTGGGGTTGGGGAGCCACGCGGCTCCCTGATCTTTTGATACCAGTTACTGTCGTCGCGGTTGTATCGTGCGCGTGTTCACGCAAGGTATCTATTTAGCTTAATTGGTTAGTCAATTACTTTACATTAAATGCATGGTATCTTATAGTTTCATTCATGCGCAACATCATCTAGTTATAGGCATATAACATTTTAAAAAAGAAAGGTTCTAAACACGTTATGAATACATTAAACGTAAAACAGTTTGGTTATAAATTTGCAACATCAGGTGACAACACAAAAGCGTTAGCGCGTGAATTTCACAGTGCTTATCCTAATTTTCCTGATAACGTATCAGATGAAATTAAAGCTGATTTGGATAGCGGTTCATTCTTACGTTATGCTGAAAATAATGCTTCAAAAGAAGGTTACTACGTTTTAGACGGTTCAGCTTATAAGCAAGTAGACAAGGCTGAATTTGATAAGTTTAAAGCGGATAAGTATCACTTAACGGTTGCCAATGCAACAGGCTTAACAGGCCAAGCGTTCGGTGCGCTTAAGACAAAAAATCCAGCGCTTCATGCGTTACTTAAGGATTTGCGAAAAGGTGCACTAGAATATGCTAGAGCTAAGATTAATGCGTTAGCTTCTGAAATAAACCGTATTAAGAATGAAGGCAAGGTTCGCGAACGTGGCGCCACAAAAGCTTTTGCTGAAACTCTTAATGAATTTTTTGACGCGTTGCCTAAAAAAGCTAAGAACGCTTTAGCACGTGGCGACGATACTGTTGATGAAGCTAAGCTTAAACTAGCTGTGGCTAAATTCAAAACTGAGTATTTTGGTAACTATAAAGCTAAAGTTCAACAATAACATTGAGGGCCCTTCGGGGCCCTTTTTTTTGTCCTACGTTTTTGATACCAGTTATTTATCGCGCGAGTGTACATCATCAGAACCTATCCCATAAGATATTCTTAACCCATGCCAATGCGTAGTATGCGTAGTTTATTCACCAAGTTTATTTGATACCAGTTATCGTCGTCGAGGGCGTGTGCGTGGGAATGCTTTTTTAGAGCTTTGTCATCTATGAGTTTAATTAGCGTAATTGGTTATTCAATGTTGTTACATATCTTAGTTGATACATGGTTGATGAGTTTAAACAATGATAGATTTTGTTCCACTTTGTGTTCCAACTTGTTCCACTTTAAAAAAAGTTAAGTGTTTGATTATTAAGGAATGTTCCATTGTTCCACCGATTTTGAAGTATACCCCCCCTTTTTCAAGTTTACGAGGTTAAGACTCGGTTTTTCCCTTTGCAATCCTAAAAACACAAATTTATCCCAGACGCCCTATATTCTGCAAAACAAGTGGAACAAGTGGAACAACTACTACTACTACTATAAAAATATAATAATAATAATAATAAAAACAACAACTTAACTAAACACACATTGGCAAAACCTGTTCCTATTAGTAAAGTTACAGAAGTGGAACAACATGGAACAAGTGGAACAACTTGGGGGCAACCGAACCCCCACTTGGAACAACATAGGTAAATAAAAAAGTTACATAAACGCTATGTTTATATGTCAAGTTAAGGTATAATGGTAATTAAGTGGTAAGAGAAATTATTTGGCGACACTATTTTATACCATGAGTCAGCAAGTTTATGTAAAGCAAGTGATGTACCAATTATGTTAATTAACTATACAGGAGGCAGTATGGACAAAAACACAAGCATAGATAGTAACGGATATTACATGGGCGACGACTTAACGCCTGAACAAGAACAACACAACCTAGACCTAGACAAGCAAATAGGAGGCAGTATGAAAGACGATATTATGGGAATTTTGCTTGAGCTAGAAGAAACAAAGTATGAACTGATGCATGTGTTAGCAGGTTTAGGTGGTAGTGATTACGACCAATCATTAGTGGTTAGATTAAACCATATCGTAGTAGACTTAGAAAAACTTTACAAAAAACAAGCAGACCATGAAGGAGTAGAACTATGAACAACTATGACAGAGAGATTTATATGAGTGAGTATGTAACGATACCGAAAAGCAGACTCAGACGACTTATTATTACCGAGGTTGTAGCATGGGGTATTGCAGGGTTTATTCTGTTAGTAAGTATCATTCATTAAATAAAACTATGAAAGGCAAGGTATAGCATGGAATATAAAAATCTATGTGTTAAGTGTGGTGACCATGTGATACAGGGTCGGTGGCTACTCGGTTTCAACACTTGCCTAAAGTGTGGCGAGGTTGTGGCTAAAGAAACTAAACATACAATAGCACCAATGCACAAGAGTAATTATGTAGTTATCACAAACCGAGACGACTTAAAAGGTCTCAATAACAAAGGAGGGTTAGTACGATGAAAAGGATAGCAAATAACAAAGCAAGAGCATATGTAGAAAAGCTAGAGGAGTTTCAAGGTAGTAATATGCTTGGTAAGTGGTTAAAACAGGGTAATGGTAGGGACTATGACAACGAGTTATATGTAGTGTATAGTTATGGGTCTCACTTTCCGATGTATGTCTATGATGATAAAGAGCGTAAGTGGTTAGGCAATTCTGATAAGTACTCACGCAGTACAACACGCCAACAATCACAGGCAAGACCAAGTGATGTAGATATATGGTATAACACCGAGCAATTAAAAGAAGTGATATGGCATGGTGGCTTGGTTGAGTCAGTCATGGCGAGGGCATCAACATGAAAGCATACTTAGTAAGAATAGAGGAACGGATTACCTATGAGGTAGAAGTGATGGCTCACGATGCTAAAGACGCAGAAGTAGAGGCATATAGACATCCTGAGAAGTGGCAAGAACAGACAGGGATTTTAAAATTGATTGACATTAAACAAGGAGGCAATTATGAGTACCAAGATAATTAAGTATATTGTAGTAGCAGAGATAGGTGTACCTGAGGACAGAGTGAATGAGATATTATCGTGGCAAGGTAGGGAATGGGATAATGGTTTCACACCTGAGAACTATGTAGAGTCTGTTATTAAAGACCATGTGCAAGACAGAGGTATGCTATGCAAGATAGATGCAAACCAAGCAGAGGTGTATAACGATGTTAAAGAGTACACCTATAAAGTCATTACACAAAAAGCCGTAGAGGAATTGGAGGCAGAAATACTTGACTCTAAACAATGTATAGGTGGCAGTTGTGAAGACTAGAGCAGAGTTAGTAGAGGGACTATCAAGGTTGCAGATGGAAAGGCTAGAGTCTGTAAGTGCAGAAGACGAGTACTTAAAAAAGAAGTATTGGTACTATCACGATAAGAACGCCAAGCTATCTACAATGAAGTTAAAGAATAGACTAGCTAGAGAAGTGTATTGGAAAGTAAGAAGTAGTAGAGTTTAGTTAGCGTAAGTTTATTATCAATTATATTAATTAAGGAGGACAACATGGCACGAGTAAATAAACACGAGATGATGGTGCGTAACATTGTCGCATGGATTAAAGATGAGTTGAAGTATGACTCGTTAGTAGTGAATGGACATGAGGAAATGACAGACGGCTCAGACGATATAGTCGCAGGCAGGTACGAGGTCTGTCGTGATTTGTTGCATTACATTAGGTCATTACAAGGTGAGCAACATGATAACCTAGATAGTGGGGTGTAGTATGGGCAAAGTTAAAGAATGGTTAATCAAACAACAGGAGGCAGGTATGGAACAAGACGAGATAGATGCGATGTGGCATCAGAAACAATTAGAGGAACAACAAAGTGAATTACTAAGGGTAGCTAGGGAACGGAACTTGTTTGAACAACGAGCCTTGCTAGACGCTATCGCCTATGGTAATCATATATCACAGGAAAGGAAAAGATAATGGGCTATCGTAGTGATGTAGGATACAAGATTAAATTTGATAAGGAGTTAGAGTGGTTACCAAGTATCCCTGTTGAGGCGAGAACAATAACATCTAAAGACTTATTCAATACATTCTTAGCTGAGGCTAAATCAAGAGAGGATACGAAGTTATGTTTTGAAGATGATGACGGCGTGTTTAAAATTGATGAGGATAATCTCGCTATTAGTTTCTTTGCAAGTGGTGTGAAGTGGTATGAAAGTTATCCCGATGTGGATTGCCATGAGTCACTACTCAACCTTGCGAATGAATGGATATATCAACATGAGGATGATGAGAGATTTTACTCGCCTGTCCGTTGGGGTTTCTGTCGCATAGGTGAAGAGAATGATGACCTAGAGGAAAGAAATAACAACGAGGGCTATGACTTGATATATATAACTAAGTCCATAGAGTTCGCATAAAAAAGTTGTGTATCCATTATGTTTATATGTAAAGTTATAGTATAATTATATTATAGTGGATAGATAATCTAAAGTAGCGAGTAAGTTAGTTAGTGTAAGTGATGTATCAATTTTATTATTTAATTTATATGAAAGGAATTTGAAATGGAAACACTTAATTTTGAAATGCAACAACCTAATCATATTATATCTTTAGCGACATCAGCAATACTTGTTAGCGTAGATGTGAATGTGTGGTCAGCAACAAAGCAAGACAGAACAATATCAGATGAGGTGACTCATGCCAAAAAAGCAGATAGTAGTGCAGGCAGATTTGTTAAGAATTTATTAGCAGATGATTTGTTTCATAAGAGGGTAAGTAACTATCGCCAAACTATTTATAATTGGTTGAAACGCAGTACCTTTAGGTGGAACAATAGCCAAGACCTATTGCCTGTTATCAACTTAGAAAAATTTAAAAAAGAATTTAGCGAACACGAACAGGAATTTAATCGGTTACTAGATAGTTTTATTAACAACTATCAAAGTATTGTTAGTAACATGGCGTTCAAGCAAGGCGATATGTTTAATGCCGATGACTATCCAAATGCGAATGAGGTAAGAGATAAATTTGGGATAAAACTTTATGTGAGTGAAGTACCGAGCCATGACTGGCGATGCCAAATTAGCCAAGACATAGCCACAGATTTAAAGAGTCAGTATGAGAGCCAAGCTGAGAGCATTATAACTGGTATCCTAAATCAACAAGTGGAACGATTAACAGAAGTCATGGAAAGCATATCGCATTGTTGTGGTGTGACAGAAGTTAAGGGAAGTGATGAGTCAATTATGAAAACTAAGAAACGCAAGATATATGACTCAACGATTGAAAAGGCTAAAGAATTATGCGAAACATTTAAACAATTCAAACCGATAGACAATGAAGTAAGTCGTCGATTGAGTGAGGCAGTAAGTAGTTTAGAGGCAACATTGAGTGGTGTTGATACAGAAACTTTAAGGGAGTCTGATGCAGTACGAGATAAAGTTAAAGATAATGTTGATGACATCTTGAGTAAATTTAAATTATGAAAGGAATAGTATGCACTATCTAGCATTAGCAATAGGTTTTGTGTGTGGTTTTTTATGTGCTAAGACAATAGAAATCGTAGAACATATACGCATGACAAGACGACTTAAACAAATGTCAGAGCATCAAAGAAATAAAATTATTAAAGCAACGGCAGAAAGTATTTTAAAACAAACTAACGAAAGGAAATAATTATTATGAATATCAATACATTTGCAAACATTAGCATTGACGGACTAAGAAAACTTATACCAACCATAGGTACGGAACTCACGCCTGTTGTGCAATCTGAGCCAGGTTGTGGTAAGACATCATTACTCAAGATGTTGGAGGAAGACTTAGGCGATGGCTATGATTATATCTATGTAGATTGTCCTGTAAAAGATATGTCAGACATAGCGATGACTATACCGAACCATGCAACCAAGTCATTAGAAAGTTATGTGGGTAGTTTGTTTAAACTTGATAGCCCTAAACCTAAAGTCATATTGCTAGACGAGTTTATGAAATCACCGAAACTATTGCAAGTCATCTTTACGAGACTGATGTTAGAGAGATGTGTAGGCGATACCCCATTACCTCAAGGTAGTATAGTCTTTGCAACAAGTAATAATGCGAGTGACGGAGTGGGTGATAGTATGTTGGCTCATGCAGGCAATCGTGTATGTATAGTGAAAATGCAGAAACCCGACGCAGAGTCATGGTTGAAGTGGGCAGGCGACAATGGAATTAATCCGTTAATCAGAGCCTTTGTGCATATGTTCCCTAGATGTTTGGCTAGTTATTTAGATGGTGGGCAAGAGGATAACCCATATATCTTTAATCCAAGTAAGCCTATGTTATCGTTTGCATCACCTCGTTCAATGGCTAAGGCATCAGTCATCGTGGATAACAAAGAGGTACTAGGCGAGGAAGTCGTACTATCGGCATTGGCAGGTACAGTAGGTGCTAGTGTTGCAGGCGACATGAGTGCATATCTTAGAATGGAAAAGGAATTACCAACGCTAAAGAGTATCTTAGCTAATCCAACTGAGGTTAAGATACCAACTGAGACTGCTGCCTTACTGATGTTAATGTTTCAAGCGACAGACTCATTGGAAAACCAAGAGCAATTATCCAAGTTTATGCAATTTGTAAATAGGTTAGAGTCAAGCGAGATGCAAGCCGTATTCTTTACGATGTTATGTCGTAGTAAGAAAGGTATGCCATTGGCTCGTAACAATGCAGAGATAGCTAAGTGGGCAACTAACAATCACGAACTATTCTAGGAGTTATTATTATGAATGAAGAAACAAGGTTAAAGAAAGCTCATGTAGCATTGATGAAACACCCTGAGACTGCACTATACTCAGGCGTCATACTCATGGGCGAGAATAGCATCATTGAAGAAAAGACTACTGCATATACTGATGGTCGCAATAAAAAGTATGGTCGTGATTTTATATCTAAACTGACAGATGCAGAACTACGAGGTTTGATATTACATGAGAACCTTCATGTAGCATTGAAACATATCCCTAGATTTAAAAAAGAATTTAAGGATAACCCTATGCTCGTCAATGCATCAGCAGATTATGTTGTGAATGATGTCATCATGAACTTACAGGACAAACATTTTTGTAGTTTACCTCAAGGTGGATTGTATGACGCTAAGTATCACAACTGGTCGGTGCGTGAAGTCTATGATGATTTGAAGAAACAACAAGAGCAAGATAAAAAAAGTGGTAAGTCAATTACGAAATTTAATTCTCTTGATGAACATGACTTTGAGGCAGGCGAGGGTATGTCTGATGAAGATGTCAAGGAGTTAGAGGGTAAGATTGATAGAGCCTTGCGTGAGGGTGGTATCCTCGCAGGTCGCATGGGTAGTAAGATGCCTCGTGCTATTGAAGACTTACTTACACCAAAGGTTAATTGGCGTGATGTATTAAAAGAGTTTGTATCGAATGCTATCAAAGGTGCAGACGAATATACATGGCGACGATTTAACAAACGACTCATGGCTAATGATTTGTATATGCCAAGTCTTGAGAATGAAAGTGTAGGCGAACTTATTGTGGCTATTGATACATCGGGTTCAATAGGTAGCGTAGAGATTACGGAGTTTGCGTCAGAACTGGTATCTATCTGTGATGTCGTTACGCCAAGTCAAGTCAGAGTTTTATGGTGGGACACAGAAGTGCATGGTGAACAAATCTTTACACCGAGCAACTATGCCAACATCAGAGAAATACTTAAACCACAAGGTGGTGGGGGTACTCATGTATCCTGTGTGGGTGAGTATATCAATGAGAAAAAGATACAAGCCGAGGCAACGATTATATTTACAGACGGATATGTGGAGTCAGATATTCAATGGAACATACAATCACCAACACTTTGGCTAGTGACGCAGGCTAGGGACTTCATTCCACCAACAGGCAAGGTGATTAGAAAGGAGGACTAGATGGGTTGGTTTGAAGTTAATAAAGACGAGGATTATGATATGTCGACATACTCAGATATGTACACAGATGAGGACTTAGATGAACACGCTGTGATACAAGGTAGTATTGTATTTAAAGAACTATTGGAGGTAGCGATGATAGAGAATTATATCGATGATGAAATGATTAAGAAACGCATATGGTTACTTAGAAAATTGCCTATGACTATCACGCATGGCGATATAAGTTTTTATATGAACAAAGCTACTGATGAAGAAATAAATAAATTGGTAGTAGAACGAACTATGGAGTTATCAAATGAGTAAACAAAAAGAAATTATAGTAAGTAATGTCATTGTGAGAGGCTATGTTAAACATACCAACGGAAGAAAAACAATGTTTGAGTTTAACAAGCACGACTTTGAACCGAAGTCATTAGAGAAAATCTTTGAGGAACTAGGGAGGAAATACCAATGAGGGGTTTTACGAAAGGTTATATCAATACATTAGCAATATATAGAAAAGCAAGACTAGCAAAACAGAAAAAACATAAACTTAAATTTAGACGAAAGGAAATTTAATATGAATCACTATTTTAAATACGAATGGCTTGCAGAAATCGCAGACAAAGTTAAGCCCTTTAGAGGGACTAACCGATACCCTATTGAGAATAGGCGTCATACTTATAAGTATTTTACCATAGATACTGACACCGACGGACAACGAGTATTTAATATTGGGTACTATCATTACCATGAAAAAGAGATGTTTACTAAGGAACAATATGAAGACATAATTAAAAATATAAAATCTAAGTCTGAGATAAATAAATATAATGAAGAAACTACATGGGATGAATTTAATAGACAATATGTGCGTGCAGGCAAATTCTATAAGTATATTAAAAAGGATAGGATATTAGCCAAAGTCCGAGCCGATAATACGATTGAATTTACTGAAACAGATTACGGACAAGGTGATAGACATTTTCTATCGGGTGATGGTTGGCGAAATACTGGGTATGTAGCTACAAGTGTTAGACATGGTGGCACGACATACTTTGTTACAGGCACTCGGAGGCGTGAGGGTATGCCTGTCTTTAAAGGTATGAGATTTAATATGGATACTAGGGAACTACACCCCGATAGTAAATATGTTATTAGAAGACGAGTGGTTAATCGTAGTAAAGTTAAAGAGGCATTTAAAAAATATGAACAACCATTCAATCTAGCTAAAACCATGCTAGGTGCGATGACATATGAAGTATTAAGCGAGGATATTAATAATGTAATCGTAGAGTATTTCGGAGGTGAATTTAAACAAAATAACTATCTTGGGCATGATGATAGACAGAAAGCTATAAGTATTGCAGATAGTATTTTATTAGAGAAACCATTAGATGCTATCTATTTATATATTAAAAGTATAGGTATTAGATTTTGGCAGAATGATAAACCTATTGATGCATTTCATCGTGTATATCATAGACTTAAAAAACATTTATATTATGTGAATGATACATTTGACTATGAGGAGTATACTACTACCGACGCATTACCATCATCTAGTTGGGATATGGATTTAATTGTGAATGGAAAGATTATTAAACGATAGGAGTCGTATGATACCAAACAAAGTTATGGAGTCAGTTAATTATGAACCCATGCCTCACGATACTTTAAAAGACCATTGGCGTGTTGTCATGGTTAGAAATTATGAGAACTACACAGTATATGTAGATAGAGGATATACACGAACCTTTAAAGATACTACGCTACCTATATTTGTTAAGATGAAAATATCATTTATGAGTAGCGAAGAACCTTTATATCAATCTGACATGATGCCTCTGTATCCTAATATATTTATATACAATGGTAAAATATCCGACCTAGCAAACATAGGTTGGCGTGTAACTAATAATGTAAATGTATTGGTCTTACATACTAATGATTTAAATAGTATAAGAGGTGAGTCAATTACGGAGAATAAGAATGACACCCGAAGTAAAAGTAAAAAACAAAGTAAAGAAAATCCTAGACAATCTGGGTTGCTATCATTTCTCACCTTTAACTGGAGGCTATGGTAAGAGTGGAGTACCCGACATCATCGCCTGCTACAAAGGCAGGTTCATCGGTATAGAATGTAAGGCAGGAAAGGGCGTATTAACTGCGTTGCAAAAATACAACATCGAGCAAATAAAAACGGCAGGGGGCTTGGCAATCATGGTAAATGAAGGTAATATGGAGGAATTATTAACTCTGTTAAAGGAGGCAGTATGACAGATAATAAAGTAGATATGGTAAATCACCCACCACATTACACATCGGGTGGTATCGAAACAATAGATTATATAAAAGCCAAGATGTCAGCAGAGGAATACATAGGCTACATCAGAGGTAACATTCTTAAATACACAAGCCGAATTGGTCTTAAAGGTAATCCTGTAGAAGATGCAGGTAAGATAGTTTGGTATGCCACAGAACTTCAAAAATTTCTATCCAATAAATAAATAACTGGTATCACTTTAAATAGGAGGTCAGTATGATTGACCAAGCATTGGCGTGTCTAGCTACAACCATTTTTATGGAGTCAGCAACCGAACCCTCACAAGCTCAAATTGCAGTAGGCTATGTACTTATGAGGCGAGCAGACTTTAACCCTAAAAATATTTGTTATGAAATGAAAAAGCCTTATCAGTTTTCATGGTATGGTTACAAACAACCTCCGTCGCAGTTGGATAACTATTATTTAAATATGGCATGGCGTATAATGCATAAACTTGAACCCGACTATAGTTATGGTGCGACAAATTTCCATGATACAAGTATTAAAAATCCATGGAAGATGAAACCAATAGTACAATGGGCTCACATAATATTTTATAAACAAGAGGAGAAGAAGTATGCAAGCATCTAACGAACCTAGTGCTTGGTTGCTAGAAGAATTTAATCACGAGGGAGCATTGATATGGTGCTCCTTAATGCTTTCTAGACCAACAGATTTACAATGGTTTAGAGATTTACCATCAAAGAAACATCACATCGTTTTAACACCTTTATTTAAAGATGGAACCAAAGCAGAAAAACTAGATGGTGTAAAAAGTTATAAAGAGTCTACAAGAAAATTGATTGAGGCTAATGTAGGGTTATGAGTTTACCATTTACCCATGCTGTATTAGATGACGAAGGCGAAGTCGTAAGAAAATATCGTTGGAGTCGTAAAGAGGCAAAGTGGTTTACAGATAACAACAAAGATGTTATAGTGGTTGAACTTCCTAAAGAAAAGGTAAAACCCTTTAACACCGATGATTACGAGCCATGCTTATTCTAACGATTTTTCTAAAGGCAAAGATGCTGAAAGACGATTCGCTACACACTTGCTTGATTTTACTTGGGCTACAACTGAACAAGATATAAAAGAACATTGGGATATTAAGGGTGTATTGCCTATATTGGGTGATACGCCTTTTAAATTTGATGTCAAGGCTTTAAAGAAAATAAATAGATTTGATAGTTACTCTCAAGATGATAGCACTTGGATTGAGGGGACTAATGTAAGAGGAGATAAAGGGTGGATTAAAGGCGATGCTGACTATATAGTATTTGAAAGACACAATGGTTGGTTAGTTATAGACAGAGAATTACTTTATCGATGGGTAGTAAAAAAGATAAAACAAAACGGAGTTAAAGAAGGTAAAGGACTCTATGAAATATACACACGATTTGGTAGACAAGATAAACTAACACTTATTAATTTTAACGATTTAGACATAGAGTATATAACAATAACATGAGAGCATATCAAAGACTTACCGATGAAGAAATAATCCAACGAGTCCATGATTACATGGAAAAATATCCAAACGCAGGTCGCAACAAAATTATTCTCAACGCTACTGGTTGTGCCGAACGGGTACGCAAACTAGAAAGCGAAGGCAGAATTACATTACCTAAACCCTTACCACTCGGTAGTAAAAGTAATTGGGCTAAGTATTTCACTATGGATAGACGAGAAACAAACGCTATAAAGAAAGCTATACAACATGGTAAATGATGAAGCCGATGTAGCCAATGACTATATGCAACAGATGATAGATGTTGGTGTTAGTAATGCAGGCAAGAATATAAAGAAACCTTCTAACCAAACAGGAAAATGTTTATGGTGTGAAGAACCTATGAAAGACGATAGACGATGGTGCTCAACCGAGTGCCGAGATGAGTTTGCGAAATACGCAAAAATAAAATAACAATTTGTACAAAGTGCAAAACAAGGATATATGGATTTAATTACATTAGACTTTGAAACATTCTACGATACAGGCTTTAGCCTATCGGGATTAACAACAGAGGAATACATTAGAGATGAAAGATTTCAAGTCATCGGCGTTGGTATTAAAAAGAACGAGGAGGCTACTCGTTGGGTTACGGGTACTCACCAAGAAATTAAAGAAGAACTTGATAAGATTGACTGGAAGTCCTCTGCGTTGCTTTGCCATAACACTCAGTTTGATGGTGGTATCTTATCTTTTGTTTTCAATATCGTTCCTAGTCTTTACTTCGATACTCTCGGTATGGCTCGTGCTATTCATGGCGTGGATGCAGGAGGAAGCTTAGCCGCCCTTGTAGAAAGATATAATTTAGGGAAGAAAGGCACAGAAGTTATAGATGCTAAAGGTAAGCGTCGTGAAGACTTCAATGCTTATGACCTAGAAAAATATGGTAGTTATTGTATTAACGATGTGGAATTAACACTCAAGCTATTTAAAGTCTTATCAGATAAATTTACAGAGAATGAAATTAGGTTAATTGATATTACACTTAGAATGTATACAGAACCTTCACTACATTTAGACGATGCACTTTTAAGTGAGAGGCTAGACGAGATTGAAAAAGAAAAGTCAGAAGTCTTGAGTGCATTAATGAATAGATTAAAATGCGATACCGAAGAAGATGTTAGAAAGAAATTAGCATCTAATAAACAATTCGCAGAACTACTAACCGAACTCGGCGTGACAGTCCCTTTAAAGATAAGCCCTACAACAGGCAAAGAAACATATGCTTTAGCTAAGAATGATACAGGGTTTATTGAACTCACAGAACATGAAGACCCATTTATCCAAGAACTATGTGCCGTAAGACTAGGTACTAAATCTACGATTGAGGAGTCAAGAATTAAAAGATTCTTAGATATTGCCTCACGCAACAAAGGAAAACTTCCTATCCCTCTTAAATACTATGGAGCACATACAGGCAGATGGGCAGGTTCAGACAAAGTTAATTTCCAAAACCTTCCATCAAGAGATAAAAAGAAGAAAGCACTTAAAAATGCCGTCGTTGCACCACACGGCTCGGTCGTAATCAATTCAGATTCTTCTCAAATTGAAGCTAGGATTTTAGTATGGCTTGCAGGGCAAGATGATATTGTTGAATGGTATCGTGAAGGTCGAGATGTTTATTCAGAGTTTGCATCTAAAGTTTATGGTAGAACTATTACAAAGAAAGACGCCACAGAACGATTTGTAGGTAAGACTTGTACACTAGGTTTAGGCTACGGGACAGGGTGGAGTAAGCTACAACATACACTAAAGACTCAACCTCCAGGAGCTAACCTAGATGACTTAGAGTGCCAACGCCTTGTTAAAGTTTACCGCCAAGTTAATGATAAAGTAATTAAGCTATGGGAAGAATGTGATAGAGCCTTAAATGATATGGCTAATTGGGTGGAAGAAAAAGAACCTTATTATTTAGGACATCATAAGTGCTTGCTTGTAACTAAGGAAGGGATTAAACTACCTAATGGATTATATATTCATTACCCAGAACTTGCCAAAGAACGAGAAGATAGTAGAGATAAATTCTTTTATAAATCTCGTAAAGGCAAAGTATCTATTTGGGGTGGTTCAGTTGTAGAAAATGTAGTCCAAGCATTGGCTAGAATTATTGTAGGTGAGCAGATGATTGCTATCAATGAGAAGTATAAACCTGTATTAACGGTACATGATGCGATTGTTTGTATTACATCTAAACAAGATATTGACAATGCGTTAGAATTTATTATCGGAGTAATGTCTACTCCACCTACATGGGCAACTGGGTTACCGATTGCTTGTGAGGCTAAATATGGTGAAAGTTATGGAGATTGTTAATTATGTTTGATTGGTTTAAAAAAGAAATAAAAGAAGTCACATCTAAGGTGACTGCACCTAGTCCCGCAGTAGCACCTACAACATCGATTACTATAAAGTCATCTATTTCAGATGCTAAGATTAAAGACTTAGCTAAAGAATATTATTGTATTGATAGAGTTGAACATATCATTTCTGTCGTTCGTGCTATTGAGAAATATTTAAAATGACATCAAAGAATGATATAACAGGCGATTGGATTCAGTCTAAACCTAATTCAGAAATGTTTGAGAAGAACTTTGATTTAATTTTTAGAAAGAAAAAAGAAGAGTTACCTATTGATAAAGAATGGGATACTATGAAACCCGTAGGGAAAGAAATTCTACCCGAATACGAACTTAATAAATCAACAGGCGAAGTACAAAAAGTTTGTAAATGCAATGTAAAAGGATGTGATGGCTAATTACACATGGTCTTATTCTGCCTTAAAAGAATATCAAAACTGTCCTAAAAAATATTATGAAATAAGAGTAGCTAACAACTACCAAACTACTCCTTCACCTCAAATGATTTACGGGACAGAGGTACATAAGGCATTAGAAGATTATGTAAGAACAGGTATTGCTTTTCCTAAAAACTATGAAAGATTTAAAAAGTTTGCAGATGATTTAATTGCAATCCCAGGAGATAAATATGTTGAGCATGAAATGGCTTTATATAAAGATAAAACACCGTGTACTTTTACTGACCCTAACAGGTGGGTTAGAGGCATCGCTGATTTGCTTATTGTGGATAATGACTATGCTTTTATTGTAGATTATAAAACTGGAAGTAATAAATACCCCGACCCAAAACAATTAAGACTTATGGCATTAATGACGTTTGCTCATTTCCCAAATGTTAATAAAGTTAAAGCAGGATTATTATTTGTAGCCCACGATACTTTTATCCCTGAAGAATATAAACGAGAAGATATAGAAAAATCATGGGGGCACTTCATACCAACTCTTGCTAGGATAGATAACTCATATGATACAAATACATGGCAGGCAAACCCTACGCCACTATGTAAATTCTGTCCAGTCAAGACCTGTGACTTCTTTAAAGGATGATATAATATAGTCATAAAGGAGGCACATATGCCGTATGTAAATAAACCTAGACCCTATAAAAAAGAATACCAACAACAAAAAGCAAGAGGCGAACTTGAACGTCGCATGGAAAGGCAACGTGCAAGACGTGCGATTGACAAACGAGATACTGGTAAAGAAACCATAGAATCACCTAAGCGTAAGGGTAAAGATGTAGCCCATAAAAAAGCTTTAGATAAAGGCGGTTCAAATAAAGATGGTGTATTTATTGAAAGTGCTAGTGCTAATCGTTCATTCAGACGAGATTCAAAAGGCAATCTAGTTTCAGAAGTAAGTAAAAGAGAACGCAAGAAAAAATAGTACTTGACATATAGTGTCAGCATAGTAAAATAATAGAACAACTTAATACGGTGGTAGTTAGGTATGAGTGTGCCATCGGGGGCTCGTTGTGTTGTAACCCTTTAACCATACTAGTTATAAAATGACCTTTCGTCCTCGTGACCCCTTTCACCATTGTTATAACCGATTAACCCCCGTAAGGGGTATTAGTTTTTATTTAGTTAGGAATATATGGAAATCTTAGATAACCAAGCAGTCAAACTTACAGTACCAGAACATATCGTGCCTCACATCATAGATAATATTCAAAAGAGTGAGGTGCTTGAACGTCGTGGCAATCTAGCAGATGTATTAGTTTACTGGGGCTTGGATGAAATGACTAGGCTCAATCAATTAGTATCCTTCCGTAATAACCTTCCGTCTCCTATTGTAAGAGATTATAAATGGCCAGGTCTATATACACCATTCGACCACCAAAAAATTACCGCAGAGTTTTTATCTATCAATCGTAGAGCCTTTTGCTTTAATGAAGCAGGTACAGGCAAAACTTCATCTGTGCTATGGGCTGCCGACTATCTAATGAATCAAGGTAAAGTCAAACGAGTTTTAATTATATGCCCGCTTTCTATTATGTATTCAGCATGGCAAGGTGATGTCTTTAATACTTGTATGCATAGAACTTCCGCAGTTGCACATGGTACAGCAGACAAACGAATTAGAATGATTGAAGGTGACTATGAGTTTGTTGTTATTAACTATGATGGTGTAGCGATTGTAAGAGAGGCTATTGAAAAAGCTAACTTTGACTTAATTGTAGTTGATGAAGCTAACGCATATAAAACAACATCGACGGCTAGATGGAAAACATTAGCTAAAGTTTTAAAACCTCATACACGATTATGGATGCTAACTGGAACACCTGCGTCACAATCGCCACTCGATGCATTTGGTTTAGCTAAATTAGTCTGTCCCCAAAAAGTTCCTAAACTGACGGCCGCATGGCGAGATAAAGTTATGACTCAAGTGACTCGGTTTAAATGGGTTCCAAAGAAAACGGCGAAGACAGAAATCTTTAAAGCTCTACAACCTGCTATCCGTTATGCTAAAAAAGATTGTTTAGATTTACCTGATGTCATGTATCAAACAAGAGATATTCCATTGACACCACAAGTAGAAAGATATTATAAAGCACTACGAAGTGAGATGCTTATTCAAGCCGCAGGGGAACAAATTACGGCAGTGAATGCGGCGGCGAATGTCAATAAGTTATTACAAATTTCTGGCGGTGCAGTTTATACAGACAAGAAAGAAGTGGTTGAGTTTGATATTAGTCCACGCATGAATGCTCTCTTTGAAGTGATAGAAGAAACTAATAACAAGATTATTATCTTTGTACCTTATAGACACACCATTGAAGTCGTAGCTAGAAATCTAAATGGTAAAGGTATCACCAATGAAATTATTAATGGAGCCGTATCAGCATCAGACCGTTCAAGTATTATTACTCGATTCCAAACAATGGATGACCCTCGTGTCTTAATCATTCAACCACAATCTGCGTCACATGGGGTAACTCTTACTGCGGCGGACACCGTTGTGTTTTGGTCTCCTGTACTTTCTGTTGAAACTTATCTACAATGTGTAGCCCGTATTGATAGGGTAGGTCAAAAGAACAAGATGACTGTGGTGCATTTACAAGGTTCGGATATTGAACGCAAGATGTATTCTATGCTACAAGGCAAAGTGGATATGCATAGTAAGCTAGTCGATTTATATAGAGAGGAGATAGAAGCATGACATGTTTGAAATGGCTCGGTGGAACTTTATGGCTTATAGTAATTGCAACAATAGTAAATGTAATCGTGTATGAAATTAAAACTAAACGAGAAATCAAGAAAGGTAGGAAAAGATAATGGAAGCTTTTGCAGTTAGGATGTTAGTAGCGTTTGTAGTTGGTGTAGTAGCAATATGTTTATTTAGTTTAATAGTTGATAGGAGCAATGATGAGTGAAATGAATTTAGAAGAATTAGTCAAAACTTACTTGACTATTAGGACAGAACGAGCTAATATAACAAGACAGTTCGAGGCTAAAGATGCTGAGTTAAAAGCGGATTTAGATGAGCTAGAAAAAGCAATGTTGGTATACTGCAATGAAATAAATGCAGAGAGTGTAAGAACTGGAAGTGGTACAGTAATTAAGTCTTTAAAGGAAACTTATGTTTGCAATGACTGGGATAACTTCAAACAATTTATACTTGAAAATCAAGCATTGGATTTATTACAGCAACGAATTAGTAACGCAAACTTTAAAGAGTTTATGAGTACTCGACAAGACGACGGATTGCCACCAGGCATCAATACACTAAGAGAGTACAACATAACTGTTCGTAAACCCAGTACAAAATCAAGTTAATGGAGAATAATATGAGTAGTGAATTATCAGTAATATTACAAAATAGCGGTAACTTAATCCAAACGGGTCTAGACGAGGATACTCGTGCCGTTGCAGGTGGTTCCGTTAACACAGGTAATAAAAGAATATCTATTCGAGGTAAAGCATTCCGTAAAGTTGTAGGCGGAAAAGAAGTCAGTGTGTCAGAAAATAACTACATGGATGTAATCATAGTTAAGATGGCACATACCGCATCAAGAACTTTCTATGCTCAATCATACAAGGAAGGCGAAAAGATTAGTCCGACATGTTGGTCTAGTGATTCTCGTGTACCTGATATTGATGTCAAAACGCCTCAATCTAAAACATGTGATACTTGTCAATTTAGTGCTAAAAATTCAGGGGCTAATGGTACGGGTACTGCATGTCGTCTATCATGGAGAATGGCTGTTGTATTACCTTCTGACCCAGCAGGCGATGTTATGCAATTAGTTTTACCTGCAACATCATGCTTTGGTAAAGAAGAAAATGGTAAGTATCCTTTCAGACCTTATGTTCAGTTATTAGCTAACAACAATGTTAGTGCTGGTCGTGTAGTGACTAAGATGCAATTCGATGCTAAGGCTTCAACACCTAAAGTATTATTTAGTCCATCTGCGGCAGTAAACCCTAATGACTTAGAAGTCTTACAAAGACAAGGTAAATCTGCGGCGGCAGAAGCTGCGGTTAAATTAACAGTATATCAAACAGATAGTACAGAGGAAGAAGTACCAAGCGTCCAACCAACGCAAGCTGCTCAACCTGTAGATGTTGTTGATATTGCTGAACCTGTCCTAAGAGATTCTAGCCAAGTTCCATCACAACCTGTATCAAGTGCAAGTGACGTGATGAAAAAATGGTCAACTAAATCTTAAGGATAATTATGGCAAGACCTTATAGTGATGAGTTTTTAAGTTCTTTAGCCACGCTAGACCCCACGAGGCTTGGTGTGCAGTTAGCTAAACTATGTGTCAAAGCTAATCTGCCTGCTCTTTATGTAGCACAAGCCTTTGGTGTGTCTCGTATGACTATCCATAGTTGGTTTAGAGGGCAGTATATAAGAGATAAAAATTGTACAAAAATAAATAACTTTATAGATATAGTATCTAAGGATTACGAGGTAAATCTTTTGCCTGTTGTCAATCTTAAAGATGCTAAATATTATATTGAAGATAAAATACTAAACAAGATTTAGTAGTACAATTATAGATTCCTAGTTGGTTTTGAAAAAACACACATTGGTGTGGCGGGGTAGTGTTGACTCTAAAAATAGAAAGATAATATGAGTATTGGAATAACTGAATTTTATAAAAAGATGTTGCCTACAAAAGGCGTGTACTGCATAACAACAATTGAACCTGCAGATGGTGGTAAGGTAGCTAATTATTATGTTGAATCCACAGATGATATCGAACCTAAAATTGAAGAACTAAAGTCTTTAGGTCATAACATATATGTTACGCATAGTACATTTAAAGGATATGCAAGACGTAAGGTAGACGCTTTATATTCTAGTTCTTTCTTCGTAGATTTAGATGTAGGCGAAGGTAAAGAATATGCATCTAAAGAAGAAGCACTTAAAGCTCTTGATGACTTTGTTATACATGCCAATCTTCCTCCTCCTGTTAAATTAGATTCAGGTCGTGGTATATGGGGCTTTTGGATGTTTGGCGAAAACATACCTATTGATACATGGAAACTCTATGCTGAAAAGTTTAAAAAGTATTGTATTGATAATGGATTAAAAGTAGACGTTGGTGTTGCAGCAGACCCAGCTCGTTTAACTCGTTCACCTAATTGTTTAAATTATAAAACCAATCCTCCATCACCTACGAGTGTAATTAGTGATGTTATACTCAAATATAACTTTACAGAATTTAAAGAGTTTCTAGGCGAAGAAGATTTATCTTTTGCTGATATTATCAAAGCTGCTAAGAAGGGTATGTCAGAAGAAGAACGCCAAGCACAGGGCGGTAGCAATTACGAAAATAGTTTTGCTAAGTTATTAGAATCTAGTATGAATGGATACGGCTGTAACCAAATTAAACATATGATGGAAAAGCCTGATGAAGTTAGCTATGAATTATGGACTGCTGGATTAACTGTAGCTAGTAAATGTGTAGACCAAGAAACTGCTATTCATATTATCTCACAAGGTGCTAAAGATTATAATCGTGAAGCTACCATATTAAAAGCAGCTACATTTCAAGGCGTACATCCATGCACAAGTTTTGAAGTAGCTAACCCAGGTGGCTGTGAAGGATGTTCTAGACGAGGCACTGCAACTAATCCTTTAGTATTTGCCAGTAAGTTAAAAGATGGTAAATCAATTATTCCTATCATATCATCAGAGTCAGCACCAGAAGATGAAGGTGAAAACGAAGAGTTAGACCCAGATAGATATGAAGAAGAAAAAGTAGGTAATGTAATTTATCAAGATGCAGAAACGGCACTTGTTGACCCCTTTGCATTTGTTCTACCTCCAGGTATGTATCCATATATTCATGGCCCTGAACGTGGTGTGTTTAAAGTTTTACCTGCTACTAGAGATAAGAAAACAGGGGAAATAACAACGCCTGAACAACCTATTATGATTACAGAAACTAATATATGGGCCACAAATATCTTAAAAAATGATGTAACAGGTGAAGGACATTGTTTGGAGTTTAGAGCAACATTTCCTAATGACCCACCTATCACATTTTTATTTCCGCTTAAATATGCATACTCAGTAGAAAAAACTATGGATATTATGGGGGGTAAAAATATTTCAATAGAGAGGAAAAACGTACAATTATTTATGGACTATATTATTAAATGGGGTTCGTACCTCACAAACCGTAGGAGTTCTGATGTCATGCGTACACACGCTGGCTGGACTGATAAAGATAAAACATCATTTGTATTAGGCACTAAAGAGTATAGACGAGATGGCACTATAGGAACTACACCATTATCAGTACAAACTAGAGAAACAGGTCCACACTTAAAAGAAAAAGGTGAATTTGAAGTATGGAAAAAAGCCGTAGCTAATCTTAATATACCTAGTTTAGAACTTCATGCATTTACAATGTTGTGTGGTTTTGCTTCACCTCTTATGAGCTATAGTCGAGTAGCAGGGGCATCAGTTTGTCTAGCAGGTAAAGCTGGTTCAGCTAAAACAGGCGCACTATATGCAGCCTTAAGTATGTGGGGTGACCCTGAGGCATTACATGTTCATGCTGGTAAAGACGGTGCTACATTTGTGGGTATGAGATTACGTGCTAATGCTTTGCATAATATACCATTATGTATTGATGAAGTAACTAATATGGTAGAAAAAGATGTATCTAGTACAGTACATTATATTTCTACTGGTAAAAATAAGATTAAAGGACAAGCATCAGTTAATGCAGAACGTCCTTATGAAGAGTCATCAAGTTTAATTTCAGTCATGACTTCTAATGATGCTTTGTATCAAAAATTAAGTTTATTAAAAGAAGACCCTAATGGTGAAATAGCTAGACTTATTGAATTTAATCTATTAAAACCCGATGCTATTAGAGATGATGATACATTAGGACAACGTACATTTGAGGTTATGAAAAATAATTATGGACATGCTGGACCTAAATTTATAGAAGCTATATATGACTTACAGAAAAAAGGTGAAGTATTTAGAGACTATAATGACCCTGACCAAAGACTTGGTCCAAGATTTCAAAAGTGGTTAGAAAGATTTGTCAAAGATTATGGTTTTGATTCGGCAGATAGATTCTATCATAATATAATCGCTATGACATTTGGTGCTGGGGAAATTGCTTTAGAGTATGGCATTATAAGTGAATTAGATTTAGATAGAGTATATCAAGTTATCTTAGAACGAATGATTCATATTAAGAAAAATATAATTCAAATTAATGCAGTTGATGCAGAAAGTATTTTAGGCGAATATATACTTAAAAATTCTCAAGCTATGTTAGTTATTAGAGATAAAAAAGTAGCAGAAGAACCTAAAACCGCTTTAGTTATAAGGTCTGATGATGATACTAAAACTATTTATATCCAACGAAAAGTATTTAATCAATATTTAGCGACAGAAGCTAGAGTTGCCATTGAAGAATTTAAAGAACAAATACGGCATACATTTGATTTAGACGAAAAGAAAGTAAGAATGTCTGCTGGTTGGAAAGATGCAAGTAGTACCGAATATAATTTAAGATGCTATTGCTTTAAGAAAAAGGAAACTAATGGACCAGAATGAACCTGAATGGATATTTCCTTTTGAGTATATGAAGATAGGTGAAAGTTTTTTTATACCTACAATTAATACAGCAGTAATGTTATATGCTATAGAATGTGGTGCTAGAAGAGCTGGCGTTAAAATTAAAGCCTATATCACTACTAAAGAGAATCACTTAGGCGTTAGAGCTTGGCGTGTTAGTTAGATTCTAACTCATCAAAATACTTCATTGATTTCACAATATTATACTTCACTAGGTTCTGTGAATCTTTATTATCTTTAAGCATGTCTGCTCTATCTTGTGGTGAAATATCTGTCATTCTTCTAATGACGTTAGCTTGAGTTTGTAATTTTTTAAGGTCACTTCCAACAAGTTTATTAAACATCGTAATTTTTGCTTCATCATATGGATGAGTTTCTACATATTTAATATATTGATCTGGGTTAGAAGTTTTAAACATATTAATTACTTTTTCTTTATCTGTAATATCTTGCTGAACTTTAGCAAATTCTCTTTGGTCAACATTAGATTGTTTCTTAATAAAGCTTTGTAAAATAAATGCATTTTGAGTTGGATCAAATTTCTTGTCTGTAGCCGCTACCATTCCCATGCCGTATAAGTCTTGAGCAATTTTAAATCCTCCATCAGCATAATTATTAGCAAAGAAATACATAGTATTTGGAGTCCAATCAATAGCACCATTTGTAGTATCAGCTAGAAAACGAGCTGCATCTTTATACATTTCAGGAATATTATCACCGCCTGTATAAGCATCGCCATAACGAGATTGTCTATTGTTATAGATTTCCTGGCCAAATGAATTTAAATTCATAGTATATTCGTAGAATGGTTTAGCCACAGATGGTGTAATAGAATCCATCATAAATGCAGGGAAATTATCAAGAGGATTAATTCTTGAAATAGGAATAGGTGCAAAAGAATCTAGACCAATACTTATAAGATTACCCATAACATCGCCTACACTATTAGAAGGAGATGTCGCAGCACCAGCCATTTGAGCTCCAGCTGCAGCAAAAGCACCTAAACCAAAGCCCCATGGTATTTGAATTACTTTACCGTCACCAATATCAAATCGTGCAAACCGAGTCCATCTAGATAAATCATCATTTAATACTGTATTTCTTTCTTCGTCATCTTTACTACCCATAGCCGCAGCCATGAGATATAGTGTAGCCCCTGCACCCATTAAGCTTATCATAGCAGCTGAAGCTGCTCGACTTTGTTTTCTGTAATTTTGTTCATAAGTATCAAGTCTTGCTTGTTGTTCAGCAGTTCTATTACCTTCAGTACCAAATATATTAGGCGGTAAATTTTTCTTAACATCTGTCCATCTACGGAATGCTGGGGCTATAGATTCCATTGCTCTAATTGCACCTGTAGCTGATGGTCTAAAGAACTCAAACATAGCACCAAGTGCTTTACCATATTGACCGACTTCTTCAAAGTTAGCTAACTGTTTAGTATAAGATGCAGCTAATTGTTTAGCTTGTTCGTCAGTATAGCCCTTTTGTTTTAACTCATTTTTAAATATACCATATGCTGCAGTTCTAGCAGAAAGTTCAAATGTATCTGTGTAAGTATCAAAGAACTTATCTAAATTTTCTTTAGTTGTAATAATCTTATGCTGACCGACATCTTTATAAAGTTGATCTAATTGACTTCTTACTGAAAGACCTTGAACATATGAAACTCTACCGCCAGCCTCTATGTACTCAAGCATATTAGCTACAAAGTTATCTTTTTTAGCAAGCTCTCTTAACTTACCTATTTGATCTGTATGGAATAGATGAGATACTTGTAATGCTTTTTTCATACCTCCTGAAGCTACTTGTGAAGCAATAGCACCTAAATACTTAAATGCTTCTTTAGGACTCTTATCAACCATCATAACAAATGAGTTAGTTAATGCATCTCGAACATAGTTTAAGATAGGGAATGATGGGTTATATCTTGTATGAGACTGACCAATAGCACTAGTTAAAGCATTTAATTTATCTAATAATGGATTGCCTTCTCTATAAGTTCTACGTATAGCTTCTAATAATCTAGGGTCTTTAATCTCATAGACCTCCATAGAACCATCATCTTTATAATTAAATATTACATCTCTTTTTCTTAATAGTTCTTCATCTATACCTGTTTTGGTATAAAGCTGATGAGCCGTATAAGTTGCTAATTTTTTACCTTCTAATACTTTTTGGTCTATAGCATTTGCAATAGATTGAGTTAAACCCTTTCTACCCGCACGCGCTGCTGATAAAGACGCATCAACCATCGTTTGAATAATACTATTTTTAGCTTCTGATTGTCTTCCTTCAAAACTATTCTTTTCTTCTTTAAGTTCTGTAGATAAGCGAACATCATCTAAATTAAGATGCATAGAATTTCTTGGCATTTCAGATTCAGCTCTACCTTTTAAAGGTACATAATGTTGCCAATCATAGAATCGGATAATATTATCTGTAGCATTAGAACCGTAGTTACCTTGTTTATTAAGCATGATGGTAGCTTCTTGAATAGGTTTTAAAGCTGCTAAAACTTTATCCATCATAGGTCTTAATTTATAAGTTTCAAGAGAATACATATCCATGATTTGTTTAACATCTTCAGAATCAAGACCAGCCGTAACATTATATTCTGCTGAGTTTTCATCTATGCTATGATACTTGTTGCCTTCTTTACCAGGCATAGCATTTTCTTTTACTATTTTTTCTAATTCATTACGAAGTGCTTTAATATCCGTATCAGATAATTTTTCTTGTGAGTTAATGACTTCAAAGATAAGGTCTCTTAGATGTGCAGCACTTGTCATCTCTCCGCTTTGGAGTTTAATATTTTGTTCTAAATCAAGAGGCACATGTTGTAAGTATTTAATATGTCTACGTTCAGGTTCATGTAAAGCTTCTGCTAGTTGATGTAAATGACCTAATGCTTCACTTACGGGTATATTAGCCGCTTTAGCATAGTCACTTACTAAATGACGTAATTCTCTGGAAGGTCTTGCTAAATATTCTTTATTTCTTAAATCAGCTTGTCCAAACGCTAATACAATATGGTCATAGATATTATTAAAATCTTCACCGCCTACTCTTTTAAGGCCAGCTTTTTCAATAATCTTCTGCCAAGTTTTAATAGGAAATCTATCATTTTGGAATTTTTTAACCAGTTCATTAGCAGCCTGCTCACCATAGAATGTTTTTCTTACAACATCAGTTATGGTAGGTTTATGATATTCTTTAGGAGCTAAGTCTTTAGCTCTTTGTATAAAATCACGTACAGGTTTTTCTTCAGCCTTTTTAGCTTCAGGAGCAAATGAAACTTTCTTACCTGTCATTGTTTTTGTAGGTAATCTATAAGCCTTATCTGTAATAATACTTTCAATTAAATCTAGTGATTCTTCAAGGATAACTGGTTTCAATCCTTCTAAACCTAATGCATCTAGGATTGCTTCCGCAATTTTACGCACTAAACCTTTTTTAGGTTTATATTTTTCGCCTTCGATTGAGGCTACGGCATGTTGAAAATCTCGGTTGCTTAATAGTTCAGATACAAATTCTTTTACTGTAGGAATATCAAATGCATTTTTACCTAGTTTATTTACAACTTGTTTGCGTAGATTTTCTAATCTAAATATAGCATTCTTTTGTTCTTTAGATATTGCACCTAAAACTTTTCTATTATCTATAATATGGTCAAGTAAATAGTGGCCCATCTCATGGACAAGAACTTGATCTTCAGACACTCCTTTTAAATTATTTCTATCAATGGTTACAGTATTAGTTTTAGGGTCAAACATGCCTGGTCTTCCATTAGGCACGGTACCAAAATTAATAGTCGGAAACTTACCATTAAGTTCTTTTATTCTATCGGAAATATGATTAGCTACGGCAAATAAACCATGCTGTTCAATATAAGGAGCTGTAGTTAAAGTCTTACCTTTTTCAACTATTTCAGCAGTCTTAGTAGGTTTTCTTTCCTCTTCAATAGCTTGACGATTTAATTGAATTTCTTTTGCTAAATTATCTTTTACGTTTTGGTCATATTTAGCTTTGTCTTCAGGTGATAGGCTTTCTCTAAAACTTTTACGTAACTCAGCTTCTTTTAATTGATTTTTAGACGGTTTTCTCTTACCTTCGTACTCTTCTTGTAAATCTAAATATTGTTGTTCAATTGATTTACCTGATTCTGTATCATAATTAAATAGTTCATAGGGTCTTTCTTTAGAGTAGTTTAATATTTCTCGTTTATTTTTACCTATAAAATATTTGTCGTTAGTATTACCTACTTCTCCTCTTGCTAAAGTTTCAGTGTATCCTTCTTCATTAATTAGTCTTTGAATCTCAGCTTCTCTTGCTTCATGAGCTGCAGTAGTTTTTTCTTCTGCTAATTTAGTTAATGCTTTTTCAAAACCTTTTACATCTCTTAAGTCTCGTTTAAGAAATACATCTTCCATAGCAGCAGACTCGATACCACGCTCTTTATTAAGCGGGGCTCCTCTACCATATTGACTTTCTGTTGTAAGGTATTCATGCAGATTATCATATTGTTCTTGTGTTATTTTAGGTACAGGCGGTAAATTTACTCGTCTTTCAGCTTGCTCACGAGTTAACCCATATTTAGCCATTGCTTCATTTATTAGGTTTTCTTTTTCCTCTTTATCTCTAATTTCAAAAAGTTTATTAGCTTCTTCTAACTGAATGCGTCTAGCTTGTTTTTCTTTATCTTCTAATGGAGCGGGCTTTGTTTCTGCTCTTCCTTCAGTTGTTCCAACACTACTTGTAGCCCCAGCCAATCCAGTTCTGTCAGCTGTTGTAGTGACTGCGGTAGTTCCATCGCTGGATTCTCCAGATACTGTAGTGCTAGTTCCAACTGCTGGTTCGTTAACGACTGTCTGTATAATTCCTGGCTCATTTTTAACCTCTTTTTCTAGTTTAGGTTCTTCGGCTTTAATTTCTTCTGGAGTAACTTTAGTTGTATTAACTAGATTACTTAAATTAGTTACTTTAGGTTCTTCAGCTTTTACTTCTTCTTTCGGAGCTTCTTCTGTTGTAACTTCTTCCTCTTTAGGAGGCATTAATAGTTTAGGTTTAGCTTGTTCTGCAATATCTTTATTAACTTTAGCTTGCATGAGTAAACTAGCTGGACCACCCATAGCAGCGCCTGCCAATAGACCTGCGGCAGCTTGTTGAGCAATACCCTCATCCCAAGGTTTATTCTCAGCCAAATTCTGCATAACTTGTTCTTGGATAGATTGTGGTAGCTCTTCAAATACAGATTCGTTTAGTGCGCCTTTGATAGCTGCTGCAAGTACATGTTGTTTAGCTGCGTTGTTCATAGTGCCGCCAGCTAAGATTGTTTCAACGTTTTCTGTACCTAGTTTATTAGCAACGATACTACCAAATTTACTTAGGCCACCTGTGAATGCTCCAGCTAAAGTTGATAAGGCAGCTTGTTTAGGGCTAAGTAAACCATTTTCTGAATCTTGTCTGATTTGCTCTGCGATTTGACCTGATGTAACAGCACCCTCACCGATTGCCGCAGCGACGCTAGGTGCGATTTTTTCTCCAGCTTTAGCAAGAATACCACGTGCAATACCAGCACCGCCTACCATAGTAGGGGCAGATTGAGCTACAACATCAGCAATTGCGGAAGGATTTTTAACATACTCTTCTAAAGTTGGCATAAAGCCTTTAGCTTCAGCTACTTTTTGTTCAGCAGCTTTTTGATCTTCAGATTTGTATTCTTGGAGTTTAGCTCTTAGGTCTTTAGTAGTACCACCAAATATAGCTTTTTCTGCTTCTTCAACGCCTTTACCTGCTACACCAAATGTAGGAATATCAGCAAGACCTGTAGCAACTTCTGGGAGAGCAGCGACACCTTGAAGAGCACTAATACCAATATCACCAACACGGCGTAATATGCCAGCATGTTCTGGTTGTGGTGTAGGCGCAGCTAACTTAGCTTGAATAGCATCAATAACTTGCTCACGACTAGCCCCCTCAGGGCCATCTATCGAGTAAGTCTTACCGTCAGGACCTTGGATGGAATAGGTTGGCATAATTAAGAACCTACTTTAACTTGACCCCATTTAGAGTAATCTGTAGTAGGAGTAGGTGCTATATTAACTGAAGGAGTATAAGGCACATTAGGAGCAAATCTAGTATAAGCATCTTTAACAATTTTTTCTTTAGCTGTTAATAATGCATTTAATTTTTTCTCTTCTTCTGGTTTAATAGTACCCATAGTTTTTTTATTTTGAAGATTAGATAATTGAATTGCATTCATACTAGTACTATCCCCCCAATTATCTTTAATATCTTTATCAATAGCGGCTTGTTGTTGCAAATCTAATCTACCTTCTTTAATACCTTGACCAGACTCAGCTACTTTCATTGCAGCATTAGCATGGATAAGAGCGGCTTCATCAGCATGTTTATAATGTTGCTCTTCAATACCTGTTTTAATAGTTTCAATAGCATTCTTCTTAGCGTTAGTTTCTGCTTCTTGAGCAAGTTTAAATTCACCTTGACGTTTAAGAAGTTCAGCATTAGAAATTTCATATAATGATTTATTAAGTTGATCGTTATATTTTTCTAAATCGTTTTTATCTTTAACATATAAAGGCAATTGATCTTTAACTGCTGATAACATAGCATAAGATAATGGGCCAGGTGTTGTACCTAGTTTAGCAAAGAACATAGCAGAATGCATCCACATTAATTGTTCATCTTTAGTCTTAGCATTATCAATTTTATCTTTAACTGTGTTATAGTATTTTTGACCTTCTTCAGACATAGGTGCATCTTTTACTTCTTTAAGGTATCTAGCTTCTTCAGCTTTTCTAGCCTCTTCTCCCATTTGATTTACTTTAGTTAAGTAGTCTATAGGATTTTGATAGATTGCTTTATTAGTAGCTTGTGTAGCTTGAGTTTGATTTGGAGCACTTAAATTTTGAGGAGGTGCAATATTAGCTACACTTTGACCTGTTGCATCAACTAATGCTTTTGTTGGATCATTATAATTATATGAAAACGGAGTCATATTAGAGCCAACATCTTGAGGCGTTACTTTAACATCTTGCGCTACAGGAGCTCCAATTAAAGCCGCTTTTTGTCTTTCAACAGCCTTTTGATTTTCTAACTGTTGAGCTATATCTCTAGCAGCTGCATTTTTATCTGCAATATCTGCATTACGACGAGCATTATATTCATCTAAATAAGGATGAATGCCATACTTTTCTTCTCTAGTTACAGGTTTACCGCTATCATCAACACCGCCTATAGTTCCTTTAAACGGATATCTAAGAACATCTTTAATACCAGCTTTAATAGGATTATCAGTAACTAATAAACTAGGAGGGAATAAAGCTTCAAGACCTGTAGTTACGGCTGGATTAGCTTGTGATTGCCATGCTTCATAATCTGCAGTAGCTTTATCATCAGCTGTAACCTTATCGCCATCTTTAAATGCAACGATACCACCACTAGCCATTTTAGGAGCTTTGGTTGCTAATACATCATTAATAAGTTTTTTCTTTTCACCAGTAGCAGTTTGATCTAAAGCTTTTAGTTCATCATAGTCCATCTCATCATATTTAGCTTTTAATTCACCGCCAACATAATATTTATCAGCTTCCATGATACCGCCACTAGCACCTGTTTTAGTACCACCTGCTCCAGCATAGTTTCCTAACGAAGCTAATGTACCTGCCATACCAATACCTGATACAAGAGGATTAGCCACAGCTTGATAGTTTTGTGTTGTCGCAGCTTGCATCGGTAAACCACGTAACATATTGGATAAAGTACCAAGTTCCATAAGAGGATATTGTTGTGCTGTTGCGTAGTTTTGAATAGCTTGGTTAATCATTTGTTGTTGCTGTGCTTGTTGTTGAGCACCTTGTGTAGCTTGAGTACCAATAATACCTTGTTGAGCAGCTAACTGTTGGCCACCTAATTGACCTAATGTAGCGCCAGCTTGACCCGCTTGACCCATACCTTGAAGTGCAGCTTGTTGACCTTGTAGTCCTAAGTTAGCACCAAATTGTTGAGCTTGTTGAGCTGCTTGGAAAGCATTGTTATAGCCTTGACCTATAATTTGATTCATGGCCAAGTTTTTATTTCTTTCATTTTCAGCAGCCATTAATGCTTCACGTGTACCACCAAATGCATTAGCAGCCGTAGCTTGAGCTTGTTCTTGAGCACCTGTAATACCATATTGTCTTTGAGCTTCAGCTAATTGTGGAGCTAATGAAGCTTGCAAATAAGGATTCATAAATGCTTGTGTTGCGTATGGATTAGTTGCCATACGATTGTAATTTTGTCCAGCTTGCGATGCTTGCCCTGCTAGACCCATTGAACCTAGTCCACTTTGTAATGCAAGATTAGAACCTACACCAATTTGACCAGGTGTTTGAAGATTAGCAGCATTATATTGAGCTTGCTGTTGTAAAGGAGAAAACCCTGCTACATAATCTGCTGGGTTAGTACTATAAGGTTGATAGGGTTGTAATGCACCACTTGGAGTATATACTTGGTTCTCAGTTGCATTAAGCATTTTTTCAACATAAGGTTGAGCATAGTCAGGAATATTTGACTGTTGTACAGTTTGAGTTGTAGGCGCAGATTGACCACCGCCACCTCCATCACCCCAAAAGGTAAAGAAGCTAATTAAGTCTGTAACCCAAGTAAGTAAATTAAATTTAAACATATCTAAATAACCTTATATTGATTTTTCCATATCGTGCATGACTGGATTTAGCCCTGCTACTTTTTTATATAATCTTGCCTGTGCTTCTTTTGCAGAAGCTTTTATTTTTGTAACGCCTTGGGACTTAGCCCATTTTTCTAATTGCTCAAATACTTCTGATTTTACAATATTTCTACCACCTAACGCAGTGATAGATAATACTCTGTTATTTGGGAAGTTATCTATTTGTACTGTCCCAGCTCCTATAATTTTATTATCATCTACAGCAATTAATAATGTTTGATATCTATTAATTAAACAAACTTTTAACTGATCTACATTGATGTCATCTGTAGTAACTTCTAATGATTTATTAAGCCATGGCTCTACAATAGGCCATACTTGGTAGAGATACTCTACTGGAACCGTTTGTAACTGTATCATGCAGGTAAGTATTTATCGGGATTAATTTGAGTCCCTTGTTTCTTTTTACCTGTTCTTGCTATACGTACTTTGTCCATCATTGTATGTAGTTTTTTAGCACCAGCATCTGTTGAGCCATTACCTAAATGAGATACTACATCAGCAGGTACTACAAACTCACCATCTGCTAATCTTGCTGGTTGTCTATCCGCTATTGTAGCAGGGATATTGTCACTCATACCATCGCCTGGACCCTTTAATAATCTAGGATTACCACCACTTGCGTAGCCACCTAAACTATAACCTACAATACCACCACTTGCTGCTTGTTTAGCTTGTTGTTGGGCTTCAATTAATGGATTTTGAGCAGGTGTTAAATCAATTGATCCTAATTCAGGTGTGTTTTGTAATGCTACTAATCTTGATTCTTGACCAGGGATTCCTTTTGGCATACCCGCAATAATATTTTGTTTATTTTGTCTAATTGCCCATGCTTTTGCTGGGTTCAAAACATTTCTAGTATCGGTATCTGTGTCATGATAAATACCTACATCTGGCATTTTAGTAGAAAAATCTTTTGCTTTATTAGCTGGATGTAATGTGTCATGAACATTTTTAAAAATATCATAGCTATCTGTTGGGTCTTGTACTTCTGTAGTTGTAGTTGAACCTGTAGCATAATGAGCAATACCACCGCTTGCCATAGGTTGAGTTACCATGCCTGTATAAGCATCTGTTTTAGGATCATAATCAGAACCTACCACTTCAGCACTTGTAGGCATTTGAGTAGGTGTTGCAAAATAAGTATGTTCTTGTTGACTTTGAGGATACATTTGATTTTGATTAGCACCCATAGCTTTACCATCTAATGGAGATGATGACATCGCTTGACCGCCTGGAGCAAAAGCCACAATACCACCAGATGCATAAGTTGGATAAGCAGGTGGAGTAAATACTCTTTGTACTGGAGCTGTTCTTAAATTAGGGTCAGGTGTATGTGCCATAACAGGTTTAGACCCAAATGTAGGGTATGCACTATTGCTAGGTCTAGTTGCCATACTAATTCCTGTACCAACACCCACTTGAGTCATCATTTTTTCAAACGGAGTTAATCCATTCCACCAATCACTAATACCACCAAATAAACCAGAACCTTTTTGAGCACCAACATCGAATGCTGATTTAGGAAGATTTTGAGTAAGGTAGTCTTGTCCAACATATGGAAGTGATGATTCAGCCGCAGGAATAGCTTGTTGAACAGCAGCATTAGAAATGCCTTGTCCTGCTACGTTAGATAAATTAACACCCACGCCTGGACTTTGAGGATTTAAAGCTACATTACCTGTATAAGGATTTATTTCAGCTTGAGGAATATTAGATATGCCACCTGTATAAGGTGCACCTTGTCCTACAAAACTACCAACATCTCTTCCTAACATAGAAGGAACATTTGCTGTATCTACTGTATTTGCTATATTAGCTGCATTAGTATAGGCATTTATAGCTTCTGGAGCAGTAGAAGCAAGTCCAGATAATCCTGTATTAGCTAGCTCAGAACCACTTAATACTAATGGTGCAGTACCTGCATAACCTAATGCACCTAAACCACCTGCTGTAGTAAGTAAAGAACTACCTAGTTCACCTGTGCCCCCTACAACACCAGCATCTGTTAATACAGCACCTTCTGGTTGCCCCATTGCAGTCATAACCGCTGCTGGTAATATCGAAGATACTAGTCTACCCATAATTAGTCCTTAAAAAAGCAATTGTTGTTTTTGAAATATAATATCATGTTATAGCGTTTAATCATAGAAGCCAACCTCAATAATTACGTGCCTTGACCGCCACTTATGGTTATTGTACATCCAGTTCC